>Ga0307510_10001365_pt1 | contig 26658 bp, 35 predicted proteins | sample 12_EM_MG_FD_207224 | JGI IMG/M metagenome (GOLD analysis project Ga0307510, IMG submission 207224) | Populus trichocarpa ectomycorrhiza microbial communities from riparian zone in the Pacific Northwest, United States - 12_EM | ecosystem: Host-associated > Plants > Roots > Unclassified | place... | reverse complement strand
GCGAATACCGGAGAAGCGTGTGTTCAAATCCCTGGGTGGCAGGTCAACAGCGCGAAAGTGCACTCGGACGAGAAGCAAGGGCAGGAGGGAAATGACGCACACCGCCTCGACACCGTCGTCCATCTTAATGAGTTCGTCAAACACTTCCTTCCCAGATGCATCGACGATCGAGACACGGGCGACACGGAATCCCCCGGTGGAATAGATCATCTCGCAATCCAACGCGGCGATGTCAAGTGCAGACGACGTCATTGGTGAACTCTCGGAGAACGGGTGGCGCGAATGAAGCAAACTCGGATCACTCTCGTAAAAGACGTGCGGCCCGCGCGTGCAACCCTCGGCGTGACCGTCGGCTGCCAGAGAACAACACGTATATGTCCGCGTGCGTTCACCTGCGCGCAGTAGCTTCAGCCGGGGTGAATAAAGGAATCAAGGGATGGCCCACCGTCAATAGTCCGATACAAGGCCTTCCCCCAATGAAAGGTGCAAGCATTGGCAATAGCCGCATTATGGTCGAGTGAGCGCACGATATATGGAGTCTTGCAGCGCTCGCAATTGACAAGCTTGCCTTCTGCGCTAGGGGATTCCCCGCCGGGTCCCCACTCGATTGGGATGTCAACAATGTAATTCCAGAGCTGTAACTCTTCGTGCGTGAGGAGTAATGGCTCGAGTTCGGATCGGGTAAGTCGCAGACTCGCCCGAGCATCGGACTCTTTGCGTCGAGTTGCAAGGACCCCGTCTGTGCCAACAGAGGGGTGAGCAAGCGATGTTGGCGGATCGCGTTTCTTGAGGGAGGCGATAGAGGTGATAACGGTCTGGGAAAATGAGACTGCCTGCTGCTAGAACAAGACGGGAAAGGATCACATTTCGATATGTCGGTTTTGTCGTGCGCTCATATATTTCTTGCTCTTGGCGAAGCGCATGATCGGACGCTAGTGAGGAATTTTGAGGAAGAATAGCATTGTAGAGGACGACAAAATGATCGTATAGCGTTTTCAACATGGACTTGATGTGGGTGAGTACGTGGAGGAGCCAAGATGTGAGCATAAAGGTGGAGAGACAAAGACACGGCAAGGGGCCGAGGGTACGTGGATACAAAGGGACAGGCGGAGACCACGTTGTAGGCCGACAGACACGAGGTGAGTGACATACCTGGCGCGTCGAAACAGGTATCCTTGACTGCCCGGCATTGATCGTGAGGGTAGGAACACCGGTCTAGAATGTTCAAGAAGAGGAGCGTTAAGAAGCCTGGATGAATGAGGTAATGACCCCGCTGAGCTCACTGAGGGAGACGATGCTGTGGGCACCGCGACTGGTTTGGCGGCAGGGCCCGTTCTTTGAAGCTTAGTCGGTCTCTCGGCATCCGCAGGGTATGACGGACGGCTGGATGAGGGGGTTTGTTGAAGATCTGGTCGCGCATCTGTTTGCACACGGCGCTTTGTGGGAACAACTGTCGTTGTTGGGGTTGTAACGGGAGCAGGGACAGTATCGACCTGCGTCACGGTGAGGACGGCAGCAGGATTGTGAGAAAACAAACAAATGGGACTCTTGCAAGAGTCCCTGAGCGGACAGGGAACATCACGAAATAAACGACGAGTGCTGAACATGGCCGCAAACAAACGGGCCGACTTCTTCTCTCCTATAGTGTAAGGCGGTAATTCCGACTTCTCAGTAAATGCAATTTTGTTCTGGCCACTCCTCCCTCAAATCTCGTCCACTTTTCATGAAATAAAGTGCATTCGGATCGCATTCAATAGTAGAACAAAACGTTCTCATTAGATTTTTAAAATATCTCAAGTGCTCGCTGTTTTGACCCTAATTTGATACATAATTTCAAATACCCATTTTCTCGTGCTTAAAAGCTTGGATAATATATAAAAAAGTTGCACCAGCCCAGAATCGAACCGGCAGACCTGCCAGCACTAAGGGAAAAAAAATTTAATCCCAATTTTTTGATACTAAGCGCCCACATTCCTGCCTAAATTTCAGTGCTCGGCTGGACGCTCAAAACTCCGGCCCCCACGTTGGCAATGAGCACCAAACCCCATCAACCCATGCAACAAAAGTTGGCTTGTTTATCTTCTTTTTACAGTTCTCCTCTTTTCAACTCATTTGCCATTAATATTCTAACAGGAAATTCGACTCTTCCATCCAGAGTAGTCGCAAACCACGGCCCATCGTAGACTTCACGCCAAAGTCTCATGGCTTTTGGAACGACCTCAAAACAGGCCGTTGGGTCATCGTCCCAAGTCCGTCAACCATCTCATATTCTAATATCCTTGCAAATATCTAATTCTACCCTTCTCAAGGTTCCTCCCTTTGCATGGTGTTACTCCCCATCTTTCTACATATTAATTGGATCATTTTCACCCCTCTCATTCTTCCTCACCTTCCACCCAGCCCCTTCTCTCCGCTCCTCTTTATTTCCTATCCCACTCCATCACCAACAGACGACTCTTCGGACCCTAGATACCGCAAGGGTTGGCTCGACCTCGTTTTTGTTGCCTACAACATTGTCTTCTTCTCTTTTGTCCGTCAGACCGTCATCTACAGAATCTTCCATCCCGTCGCGCAATACCTTGGCATACGCACAAAGGGAAAGCTCGCTCGTTTCGGAGAACAAGGATATGCTATCGTTTACTTCGGATTTTTCGGTGCATGGGGCCTGCGGATCATGTCACATCTCCCGACGTGGTGGTACAACTGTGAAAACTTCTGGATTGGTACGTTTGTTGTCAGTCGTGTTGGCCACTCGAATCTCACACATCCCTCCGTCGACTTGGAATCGTAGATTACCCTCACTGGCAGATGACTCCTGAACTCAAGCGCTATTATCTCATGCAAGCTTCTTACTGGTGTCAGCAGCTTATAGTCCTCGTCTTTCGTCTCGAGAAACCCCGGAAAGACTTCAAGGAATTAGTCGCACATCACCTTGTGACTTTATGGCTCGTTGGGTTTGCACCTAGCTTTTAGATACACTGGTACACCTCTCTGACACCACGATTCGCAGATGGAGTTATGGGGTCAATATGACGCTGATGGGGAACGCCGTGTATACCTCCATGGACATCCCAGATACTTTCCTTGCAGCCGTAAAACTGCTTAATTATCTTCGTTGGGAATATTCAGGAAATGTCATGTATGTCATTTTTATTGGGGTCTGGACGTGAGTGTTTTTATGTCTCAGTGCTATTACCTTACAATGTGTGCTCTGTTTAGGTATTTCCGACACTATCTAAACCTGGTCATGTTGTATTCTGTGTACAAAGACTTCGATCTGATTCCGTGCGGATCTCTGTTTCTCATTTGTGCTCTTGCCTAGCTAACCGCGGCGTTGTAGACAAACGGCACGTAGCTGGACGCCCACTAAGGGCGTCTGGATGGTGTGGTGGATGAAATGGCAAATATTTACACCTGTATTGCTCCTGCAATTTCTGAATCTTTTCTGGTACTTCCTGATCTGGCGCATCTTGTGGCGGTATGTCCTCATTTTTTTGCCTATACACATCAGTCCAGATGGCTCACATGGACGGTTAAAGGGTGGTGGTGGGCAGCGGGCTTAAGGACGAGCGGTCTGATGACGAGGGCTCGGATGACGAGTCCACTGCCTCGGAAAAGAAGCGCTCTTAGGTATTTAGGATGACATGACGCGTTCACAGACAGTTGGTGTCGATAAAATACCAGCGACCGTACGCTACATCCCCTGTTCTTGAAACCTTTCCCCTACATGGTGTTTCGGTACTAATGTTACCTAGACCCGGAAATATACCCTAGTCCTCGTATTTGTCTTCAATGTGATACATTCCATCATTGAGATCCATGTCAGGACTGACGGATCACTGTCTCCATTTCACCTCGACAACGATTCATGTGATTACAATATTGGCGAAAAGGTACAAGTGACTGATAACAGCACACGAGACGCCAAGCAGTTTACCGATGACCTCCCGCCCTTACTGGCTTGGGACCGATCTCTCAGTCGGACACCCATCTGCTTCACCAGTCTCATTGCTTTCTTCAACGCTCACCCCATCCAACCTCTGCCGTAGTTTGGCGACGCGCTCGGCCCAGCCCTCGCGCAGCCTACCCGTCTTGGGATCATACGGACCAGCAGTGACCAATTCGTCGTCATCGTCATCTGACGGGAGGGCATCGCTATCCTCGTCTTCTTTGGAGAATCGGACCCGCAGACCGCTGTTACTGCTTGTGTGCTGGGGCCAACGCGAAATTCGTTGCATGTCCAGCGGGTCCCCACCGGCTAACTCCTTGAGAGCCAGGTACGTGCACTGTCCCTTCCTTTAGCGCGCTAGTCTCGGGGAGAGTGAAGGTGAATATTACCCGAGCATCATTACCGGCATTGTGCAAGTGTTGCGTCGACGTAGATTTGATCTGTAACAAGCGGCACACGCGCTCGAGCGAACGCTTCTGCCCACCCGAGTCACCCTCCAGTGCGGCGAAAAGCTCGGCCGTGTCGATGACGAATATCTTGAGCGTGTCGGTCGATTCGGCCTCTGCACATGATTCTGGGAGGAAGAACGAGAGACCTTCTAGAGGTGCCTCAATTTTAGGAGAACGGAGATATTTAATGTCTTGGTGGTTGTCGTGGAACACAAGAAAGAGTGGTCCGGGCCTTGCCATTGACTGTATCATATTGTGGATGCGGTCCCTCAGCTCCTTCATCGACACGTCCTCAGACTGGCCGAAATGATAGAACTGGAAACAAAATCAGAAAAAAATACGGGATCATGACGGAACCAGTAAACCGACCCTTCTGTTTTCTGGCACGAAATGATTCGTAAAGCCACGGTTCTCCTTGACAATCAGATGACCCATGTCCTCGACCGGTTCCCCGTCAACCCAGCGTACGGCGCTCCAGCCAAACTCAGTGATCACGTGGTGGTCCATATCCCATGCCTCGAAGTCGACAGCGCACCATACACCGTGTTGTTCGCTCCACAACGACCTCACGCGCTCAAACATCAGGCGGCGCGCATTGAGAGCTGTGTCTGTCCCTTTAAGCTTTTTGTTGTTCTTGTCGATCATCTGTAGCGAATTAATTTCGGTTAGCCGGGACGGTGTGCCGGACGTAGATGTATCATATGATTAGATCAAGATGTGAATACCTTTAGGGCATTTTTCAGTTCGAAGCCGGTCTTGTAGACAACAGGTGAGTGGTTTTGTAACCGTGACGATGTGAGGAGACAATCAGAATATGGGAGCGGAATGAGCTCCTTTGTGAACCCCATCGCGTGCAACCAGTAGCGGATGTATTCGACCTGGGCTGAGGAGAACAGAAGGCGCGCCTCGCCATTTTCCAAGGTACCTAAAAGGAATTGTGATTGGTCGGAATTGTTCAAAGTGGAGAATCCCTGCATGGTTGGCGACCTCACCTATGCTGAGCTCGATCCCTGGCTTTCCCGCAATACGCAGGGGATGGTCTGGGTGAACGATGGCGTCGTGAGCTATGATGGCCTTGACAGCGTAACCATCCGCTATGCATGGCAAGACCTTGTTCCTGTGATTTCGAGAAGGTCAGCCCCATTCGTGAATATATGAACGCCCAAGACACGAAGCCATACCATTCGAACCAAATATCTGTGTACCTGTAAAAACCATGAATGATCTTTGTGCGAATTTTGTCTGGCATTGTGGTGGTTTGGGTGAAAGGACCAACGTTCAGTTGCTGCGGGCTGGCTAGCCGCAGTAAAGCAATGGGACATCTATATGCGATCTATCGCGTTTCTTCGATGATGGTATTACATAATCTAGCTAACTATGGCTGGACGCGTCGTTCCTAAATCGCGATCATGTTGGGAATTGAACATTCCCACGCTCCTCTCCTCTCCTTCACGTCCTTCTCCCTCCTTTTCACATCCACTCTCCCTCTAAAACATTTGGTCGGATCTGCATGGCTCAGACGGTCCAAAGAAAACAGAAACGAAAAAAGCCATCCGTCGTCGAAGCGCAGGACTCGACACCGCCGGCGCCGAAGCGCACCAAGGTCGCTCAAGCGCAGACGGCGCGCAAATCTACGGGCGGACAAGAACCCCCGCGCAGACGGCACGGCGGTGGTGACGACGATGACGATGGTGATGACGGTGATGACGGTCGTGGTGGTGCCCCTCGCGCAGGGCCATCCAGTCGACGTATGTGGTGTTCTCTTTGCGTGCCAGATTTGGCGAGCTTGGTCTTTTGGGACCGGGCACATTGACACGTCAGTGACACGGGAATCCGCTGTCGTTCTTTTTTTTTTTGGATAGGCCGGAACTCTGCGTCAGGTCGCGACGAGCCTGCAAAAAAACGGCGGTACAGACCAGGCACGGTCGCCCTTCGCGAAATCCGGAGGTATCAGAAGAGTACGGACTTGCTCCTGCGCAAGCTCCCCTTTGCGCGCGTGGTACGTGTGGCGCTTCCCCACCCCCTTCCGCCCCCCTTCGTCTCCCATACGTTTTCACTGCTGACGGGTCAAACAGGTGCGCGAGATTGCGCTTGACATGATTACCGACGCTGGTGGGGAATATAGTGATGCTGGGCTCCGTTGGCAGAGTTCTGCGATCCTCGCCTTGCAGGAGGCCAGCGAGGCATTTCTCGTTCATCTGTTTGAAGACGCGTACGTGTTTGCGTTGCGACTCCCCTCCGCGTAATAATACGTTGTGTTTATCCAGGAATCTCTGCGCTATCCATGCTAAACGAGTAACGATTATGACCCGTGATATACATCTAGCGCGCCGTATCCGAGGTCAATACCGTGGTACATGATCGTATTCCTTCGTTCCCTTATCCCCAGGGATTCCTCCACGGTTCCTCTGTATTGATATATCACGCCCTTCATTCACGAACCCTCGCTCTACATATCTTGTTTACCTCTGCGACACCTTCCTGCGATACCTCCTCACATACTAGTCACGTTATATACTGCACTGCTGCAATGTCATGTACTTAAGCTATTTCTTTTATCTCCCTCCTAATCCCGCCCCACTTTCAGGCGATATGAGGTACTTCAGCTGATTACAGGTAAGTGCGTACCTCCCCGACCTAAATTCTTCCTGCGTGAGACGCACAGGCTGCTGTCCCCGCTGCTACATTCCGCATGGAAGTCTATTTAAACTGCTATCATACAAGAGCCCTTGCTACGAACTAGCTACTCGGACCAAAGACTTCTGCATACATCATCACCTTCCAGGTGTCGACCGGAAGATCAGCATCGTTGAAGCTCCAATTAAAATTTTCCGCGGCGACCGGCTCATCCCTCGGGTCGTGGTAGGATTCAAGGTACTCATGGGCAAGACATTCAGCTGCACTGATTCGCTTCCGCGGGTCAAACACAAGAATCTTTTCGAGTAGATCCAGAGCACTCTCATCAGTGCATCGTAACTTCTCGCCGAATGGGACCCGCTGGCGTCTCGGCAGGCTGTCAACAAAGCGAAGGGTCTGGATCTCCGCATTAATCAACACAAGCAACATGAGAGCAGAGATCAAGATTGTGTACGTTTTCGCTGCGAATGGTCCCGAGTACATCATCCGGTGGTGTCCCAAGGAGCTCCGTGATAATCGAGAACTGATTCACGTCTGAAATTTCACCCAAATCTCAGGACAGTGAAATGTAGACTGGATGGACACACGACGTACGGTCCTTTCCGGGAAAGAGTGGCTTGCCCTCAAGCATCTCAGCAAAAATGCACCCAGTGCTCCAAATGTCGACTGCAACATCGTACTTCTGCCATGTGAGCATGGTTTCGGGGGCCCGATAATACCGCGCAGAGACGTAGCCAGTCATCTGCGGAGCCTGTATTCGGGAGAGACCAAAATCACAAATCTAGGTTGCTGGGCTGTCAGCCAACGAAAAGCAGAACGATACCAGGTCCGCACTCTGAGATCGCAATTCTCATTGATAAGGAGATGGCTTGGTCTCTATCGTACGAAAATGAGAAGAGAGAAAGGGGACGGAGCCAACTCGCGTGCGTACGAGATCGCGGTGGACGACGCCAGCGGAATGTAGGTATTTGAGCCCACGCTGAACGGCAGAGATAAGAAAAGACAGGAACCAACGAAAATGATAGCTTTTACCAAAATTTGGTATAAAAAGTACTGAATGAACTGCTTCTCTAACGGTCGAGAATGCAGCAGACGTTGAAGATCAATACCGAGTAGCTCAGTCACGAGATAGCTGCCAAGGTGATGAGGACCACGAGAGGAAAGTGGAGAACCGGGGAGGATGAAGGACCCACATATCCTCCAAAGGAGATATGAAAATGTCAACGAGGGTGAGAATCTAGAGAGCTGCAATTGGCAAAAGTGCAAGAGCGATGGTATACCAACGTTTTCGTGTTGGACGTGCTTGAGGAGTTTGAGCTCACGGTAGGCGCGTTTGGAGAGGACAGGTGTGCTGAAGGGATTCGTGATCTTCTTGATGGCGACAGATGCGCCTGTGAGTTGGTCTTTTGCGGAACTGAATAGGGTATCCGCGTTGAGGGAGAATGAGAATGTGGAAGCAGACGCACCATACGAGACCAGATACACCTTTAGAAGGGCTCGATGAAGGGCAATGCGAAATGAAATCGACGAGAAGATGACGCACCCGTGGTGATAGGACTAAGATCGATATACCTAGTGGTGACCTGGGTTCGGGGAGTGAGAAGGGTATGAAAGAAAAGACAGTGCCGAAGCTGGATGGTGACCTCGAATGAAGTGCCAAAGACGGTTTGTTTGACGAACGACCCGGACATACGAGATGGTAAAAGTCTGCCCAGAGAGAGACGGAGGAGATTCGGGCAGAGTGACGCCAGCCCGTGGGGGCCAAAATAACAGGCGCTGTCGACTGGCGCCTCAGTCGCGTCACAGGATCTGAGGTTCGATTCTGGACAGGTCGCTATACCGTGCGAAGAATGGACAGCGAGTTGATGATCTTGCCGTACACGCGTCGCGGGCGCATCACATCTCCCCGCCTACCTGTGTGTCCGTGTCCAAAGGTCACCCTGTCCAAAGCCATTGAAACGCGCGTGGGAACGACTTTGAGGCGCTTCCGTGCCGAGTCTTCCCTGACAAGGCACGCCACTCGCGACGAGGCACACAGAGAGGTCTCGCCGATGAGAAGCTGTTATCAGTGGAGTCTTTGAACGTGCGTCTTCCACACAAGGTTGACTCATCGATGGGATCCCGATGGGGGCTGATGGGGAGAGAATTGTTCAAAACGTTTTCAATTTTCAGAGCTCGAAATGTCGTGGGCGTCTATCTAGTATGTCAAATTGATCGCCAGATCGAGCTGATCACAGCGCAACCATTTCATTGTTTCAACAACGTAACAGCGATGTCACCGGAGGTCGTCGGTCTTGGCACTGTGGGGGCGAGCCGGCAAGTGGCCCCATGCCCCCATGTCAAAAAGCTGTCAAGCGGCGAGAACGCGGCTCTGGAGAGAGATTCGAAGCCCCCTTTTTGCAGAATTGGGTTACATTTCACGTCGCCACGATGACAACCAAAGATGACTGCGCCGAAACATGACATTTTCTGCCGAGACGGGTCCAATCACCGCGGACGTTCACATGCCTATGCCTCGTTTTCCTCGTTCATGACAAGTGACAAGTGTTTTGCGCCGTCGGTCCCGCCCGCTAAGGATCGAATCGACAAAGGGAGAAAAAAGGTCCTGTTGCGATCTCATCCGACTGGTCCGTTGCTCGCACGATTGGGGCTAAGATGGTCTTTCGCTGGGGCTAGCTCCGAATAGACCACAAAGGGGTTCCCAAAGTTCATATCAAGATAGGAGCCCAAACAACATGGGCACTAGTGTCGGCGGCCGGCCTTTGTTGTCCAACACAGTTTATTTATTTATTTCAATGTGATGACAAGGCAGTTGTTCTGTGACGGTCATAAAGCCTCCCTCAAGCACACTGCGCGATTGGCGTGTTCCCCTGCTCGAAATCAAATATGAAAAAAGGTTTCTAGCCCTGCCCCTGCTGACAGTCTCGATGCCGGACACCGCGCGACTGACTGTGCTGGATCAGATAATGGGTTTCACGGTGGGATAGCCGGAGGACAGTGTCACACGCCGAGCGAATCTGATGGTATCTCTTCGCCTGAGCACCGGTCTGGCGCCAGCAGCGGAATTCCGGCGAGTGCAGCGCGGCCGAGGAGAAATCCCATTCTCAGACGACATCGACGAAACACTACTCTGAGTGGACCCAAAGACGGAATCGGTCGATAGTTTAGGGGAAGGAAATGCTGGGACGGGCGAGTCTGGCGCACGGATTGCCTCGACGGAGGCAGTAGTGAACCGAGACGACGACACGGCAGCGGGGCTGGGGCTGTGGCCGACCTCCGCATTGCCACTTTCTATACATTCGCGTCCGGGTGCCGGGTTTGCCACACGTAGCTGATAGGGCGGCGGTGGTTCCGCTGGTGGAGGGCACCAAGACGATGACGAAGCGGAACTCCGGACGTCGTCATCGCCGTAGTCGTCGCATGATAGCGAATCACCACGAGGAGAATAATTGTTTGCGACGTTAGAGCGTTTTGTTGCGGCACCGCGCGACAAAGGTGAACGCGAAGAAGGCGAAGGGGAAAGCGAAGAGGACAGCTTCGAGAGGACGTTCGCGAGCGGCACCATCTTGACGCACTTCTTGGTGAATGACGACTTGGAGAAGCGACGCAGCGTCGTCGCCGACTTCGACTTTGTCCCCTCGGAGTGGGTGCCCCCGGGAGAGACGCAACAGGAAGCGGCGCACAGCGCGGGTGACTCGCCATCGAAAGTCTCAGCGTCGGTCACCTTTTTTGCCGTTCGCACGGGACGGGGCGTAGCAGCAGCAGTATACGTGGGAGGCCGCGAGCGGCGGCTCGAAGAAGCCACCGCCTTGTCATCATCAAAGCTCACACCCGCAGTCGGAGTCGGCGCCGGGGGGCCTGCTGCGTCCGAGAGCGGTACGGCGATGGCGATATTAAGGGTCTCCCAGGCAGAACGAGCATTCTGGAGACTAGCGTTGACATTCTGTTGAGCGTCCCCACATGTGTGTGTGTGCGTCAGTTAACGAAGAAGCGAAGACGAGATGGTGAGTTGAGGGCGCGCCGCTCGACAGAGGACAGGCCTCGGCTCGGAAGCAGGAAGAATGACGTCGCGCGTACATGAATAACCGTGAGGACCTCGGCGATCGTGGCGCCTTGTCGAGCGAGCTCGCGATTGATCGCGGCGTTCTCGCTCTCGATACGCTGGCCCAAGCTCAAGAGTTCTCTGTGGTCGCGCACACGCGCGACCTCCAAATCGGACTGCCATCTGCGCACATCGACAATCTCTTCCAGCTGCCGGTGGGAGGACATAAGTAAAATATCGGTTGGTCACATTTCAATAAAATAAAATAAAAACAGCTGAGAAGCGTACGAACGTTAAAGAGAGAGATCAGCTCTGTCAGAGCCTCGTTGCACGATTCGATGCGTTGCGCGTTGGACTCTAACTGCAACAAGGACGCGATGATGCCCTGCTGGCCAACATGAACTATGGTCTGCGCAGTATGTTCGAAAGCCCTACAAAAAAAAAAAAAAGAACGATTATAAATCGTCAATTCTCTACCGCACGCGAATCTGGCGGAAGAAAAAGAAAAAAAAAAGTCATTTTGCACACCGTTCGAGTTCGCGTATGCGCTCCCCGGTGATCGCATCGCCACCCCTCGTCGCCGCGATGCGCTCCAGCCTATCGACGACGAACTGACATCGCTCGACGAGCCGCGCGCAACGTGCCCTGCTCGTTTTCACTTTGGAATGAGCCTGATGCACGAGTTGCACCGCAGCAAAGGCCGCGCCAAGGGCTATGCTACTCATAATGGCCCAGAAGAGTAAGCGAAAACGGGGACATCGGTCTGGGGAAACCACACGAGTTATGCTGCCCATTACAACGTTGACCGTTTGACCGTGACTGGCCCAGTCCGCACGTCAACGTTGATTGATCGACCAGATAGGAACCCCGATGCCTCTTGGCTCAGTCCGAAGTGAGGTCCTCAAGCACCTCGGCTAAAAGTTCAGATAATACATATTAAACCATCCTAGGGATCGGCCGCAAGCTGATATGGTTATAGTGACAATGACTTGTCCAACCACCCACTCGCCAATAAGAGATACCCGTAACGGCAGTTTAAGAAAAAAAATACCATGGATCGAGGCGCTATGACGTGTGACAATGTGGATATTGCAAAGAAAGACTATAAAAAAAAAGGCATGGGACAAAACTTCGGGTCGTGCGATGGGTGCGTATAGTTGCGGTGGGTAGTGCTGAAGAATGTCCAATGTGAAGTGCGATGGTAACAATGACGAGCAAGTTGCAATGAATGCGTGGGTAGAGTGAGAGAGAAAAAAAAAGCGACTCCATGATTAATGTGCAAGGAGTGTACCCTAAAGCAAAACCGTTGACCAAGTCCTCAGTAACACAAAGCAGTGAATCAGGAAATTGCCGTTTGCTGTCGTGAAGTGTAAGGTTTCCTGTGGAACGACGAAGCCGTGGACGACCTCTGGGGTGCGGCTGGGGCACTGTTATGCATTGAGAACGCCGGTCGAGGTTGTGACAGACTACCAGTCGTCTGAGAGTGGGTGAGAGGCGATTTGCGGCCGCCATGATCATCACTACTAGAACGACGATGCGACAGTGAAGTGCGGTCGGTTGAGTGCTGCGGACGCTCTGCACTGCGACTTTGCACAATACCCCTCGAGGAGGATTCTGGCGAACGCGGTCTGTCATACTTTTGGCGCATGAACGGGGCTATTGGGGGAAGCAGTGGAGAGTCCATGGGAAATTGGGGCATGATAGGCATCGCCTGAACGGAAGAATAAACGGGTATCGGGAGCATTTGGGGCAACGGTGGGACAGGTGGCCAACCGTACGTAATGACAGGGGAAGCGACGGAACGTTGTGATGACTCGGAAATCATAGAACCCCGTCTGCTGTTCCGGCTGATGCGTGTGCGGACGTCTTCAGAAGAGGCAACGCTGTGCGTCGAAATTGGGCGCGAGGTCTGTGAGCCCGCGCTTTCCGGTGGGAGAAGGGTGCCGCGCCTCGAGCTTGAAGGCGAGTCGTTCCGAGGACGCGGTGCATGGGGATAAGAAGGAGACTCGGCCTGCCTGCGTGGGTCATAGCTGGGCCTTGAGTAGGCTTCGTGAGCTTTGCGGTCCTGCGGTCTTGCCTGTGCCGAAGGCAAGGCATTAAGCGCCTCACGGCGCACTCGCGCTGCAGTGATCTCCTCGGCGTATTGCTTTTGCCGCTTGGCCCCATCTATGACTCGCTTTTCCTTCTGCCACTGTCGTTTCTCCTTCTCCCACTGCTGGCGCTCTGCCTCATGTCTGAGCTTTTCTTCTTCATGTTCGCGGCGCTCTTGTTCTCGTTGAAGGAAAAGCGTCTTCTCATCACGTCGTTTTCGGTGTCGGAGAATATAACCGAGTGGGACCTGATCTTCTTTGTCAACATTCTCTGCGAATCGAACACCGCGTCTAGAAGACGATGGAGCGGCGGCGGCGGCGGGGGTTGAGGCGGGGGTCATGGCCTCGGAGGAAGATGATATCGGCGGGTCAGAGGGCGTACGGTCTTGTCGAAGCGGTGATGGTTCGGCTTTGTAGGGAATAATTTTACCCACGGCAGTCAGGGAAGCTTGCAACGATGAATGATTACGAGTTGACGCTGATTCGCGTGTGAAGAACTTACCAGTTGACACGGGGGAATTGTTGGTTGAAGGAGCCGCAAGCGTACCAATAGGAATCGCGTCCTCGACGTTTGTCAATCCGGCCATTAGTTCGAGCGTCTCAGACACCTCGAGAGCCCAAACGCCAAAACCGGATCCTTTTATTGTTGTCCAGACGACAGTGCCTGTCTCATCAGGAACCGAGACCAGAGAACGCTCTTCAAAGTAGGGTCGAGCAATCCACCGTTTCAAACCAATACTAAATGACCGCACGTGCGTGAGATCATACCGCTCCCCTTCTTCGGGCTGCACCAGGGTCCGCCGCTGCGCAGTTGATGGAGCACGAGGGCCAAGTGTCACTAAGAGGCGCTGGTCGGCCGGGGTGAGATGTCCTCGTTGCAGCCGTTGAAGTAATCGGTTCCTATGCAGAGTGGATTCCATTGTATCACGAAAAGAGAGGGAACGCGAGGCGTTCGACGAACGTGGGAAGATCGGAGCATTTGGATATTGAAGAAGGGGTGGAGAGGAGAACGGTGGTGGAGTGTTATTCGTCGTGAGGGCATTGAGGAAATTGATAGGGGAAAGGGTGCCATTGGCCGGGTCCGACCTAGTAGGTGCCGGGAAGGGCCGTGATGGAGCCTCGGATTCCGAAGACGAAGATTCCTCGGAAGAAGTGTCGTCATCATCTGACTCAGTGGGCTGGTCAGGAATGATTCTGGAGGGGACGACGAGAGGGACGGTAGGGGATGGGACAGAACTCAGTGAGTCTGACCAAAACGATGGTGGGCGTTGTGGTTGAGTCTGGAAGTCATGCTTCTTGGGCGTCAACCAAGGGAACCAGGCTTTCCTGCCTGATGGGGATCGTCCACCATGATGGGGTAAATGAGCACCGATGCGGTCATCCTCGGGGGTGCGAAGCGAGACCGAGCCTGTCGAGGAGGCCGACGACGAGTGAGCGGGTTCTGAGGGTCTCGTTGGTCGTTCGGTAGACACGGTGATGCGGGCGAGAGTGACGAAAAACCGACGAGAAGATCTTCTGCGAGGGAGGGACGAGTTGGAGTTGGAAACAGGGACGGCATCGTCGGGGGAGTTGTCGGTACGCCTGGAAGCGAGGACTGAGGCGATTCTACGCATGGTGAGGGTGAGGAAGGGGGAGTAAGGAGAGGGGAGGGGAGGGGAAGAAGGGAAGGCTTTGAATCAAGGGTGAATTATCATGTCCAGCGGACAAGTGGAAGGCATAGTTTAAAATGAAATGGGTAAAGACAGTAATTTATAAACGCCAGATGTTGTCCGAGACCTGTGCGCACGGGCACGGGCACGGCAGACAGCGGCAGACAGCGATGAAACCCGATGACGCGACCGACCGCCGCCTATACTCGGCCCGATCCTCTCAATTACAAATCCGCTCTGATGCCTAACTTGGCCCACGTCGGCCTTCGATCCCCTCAAGTTCTCGTTCTCGTTCTCGTACGCACCGACCAACCCCACAATCTCCGCTCATAGCCCTCGCTCACTTTTAGTAATTTCTCTTCATCCACCCCAACCCACCGTGCTCCAAACGATATCACAGCCTCAATCTCCTCAGGCAACTCCCCCATGTCATCCCGGGACCTATAAATGGCATACGCTTCGCCCGGTTCCCGTTCCTTCCTTTCGGTCCTTCCTACAACTGGTATCCCAGCCCTCAGCGCACGTTGATCACCTTGCGCCCGCCCAATCCCCATTTCTCTATCTTTGACAGCGCCAACTCGAACTCGACCCGTTTCAAGAGGAAAGAAATCTTCCAAAGTTCGCTGATCTGTCCACATTAGGGTTAGTTATCTGCCCCTCATCTGCCCGTTCTCCCGTTCCTACCGGCGCGTAGCATCTCTGGTTTCAGGAGACCTCGTTGACACAGGTCCAAGTATTCGTCCAACATGGACTCATCTAGATCGAGTACTGACCTGCCCAGAATGGGTCCATGTAATCCCATATAGACCTGTGGTTGCGCCACCTACATTTCTGATGAGGCTGAGAATAAACCTTTTTGACTCCTCGTGTACGCCTCCTTCGCCTCCTTGAAAATCATCAGGTAATCTTCCAACCGGGCCAACGCGCACGCCGGATCAACGCTATTCTTAGGAACCCTGATCGGCAGAATTAGTACCTGTCTTGCGTGTTGGGACCCTCAAATCATGTCAGATTGACCCACCGAGCTTGGCCGTCCAGCCCGTACACCATCTTCAGAACGATAATCACTGCCACCAGTAGCGCCAGCTCCGGTGGAATATTGTCATACTTGTGGCTGTCCGGGTCGTCCTCCTTCAAATGTGCGAGGCGGGGCGCAAGCGTGTGATGCAGGCCGAGCGGCAACGACAGCGCTTGCGCAACCGTCTTGCCAAGGTTGTACAGCACAGCTAGAAAACATGACACATTCCATTTAGCGAAGCCCCTGTCAGGATACGCCCATGAGGCGCGTTACTCACGGCTCCCGCCAAGGGCACGCACCACACGCCATAACATAGGCGCGGCATTCAATTCTGGCGTATGAATCCTGTACGATCCTGACAATCTCCGTGCCAGACGGGCCGATAGACTATGTAAAATTAGCGTGTTTGGTGCATGCTGCGGCAATGCACGTTTTTGATCCCTGCCGCTCACGTGAATAACATGAGCTTCTTACCGCTGGTGAGAGCGCCTGGATATTGTGCTTCGTAAGGTGGCGAATCATGCTTTGGGGTAGGTGATGCAATGGTTCCAGGTAAGGGAGATCGTAAGATTCAATCAATCTGAAGACAGGTTCAACCGAGAATCCCGCAAAAGAGCATAGGATGTGACAGTCAAACCTGATGAGATCCATGTACATGATGGGCAATCGAAGCGTCCAGCACGCTACCATCAGCAGAGCTACATTGCATGCTGGACCATGATTGCCGAAAGGTTTTAATTTACGCCGGCTGCCTTCAGGCTTAGGGCGTGGTTGCTCTATATCGTCATCTTTGTCGTCTTCCGAGGAACTCGATTCGGAGAGTGCGCGAAGCAGTTCATCAACATCTGAATCGTCATGGAATCCATCATCTTCGGGAGAACTTGCGTCGGATCGTTCCGGAGATGCCTTATCCCCCGATGTATCGATCACTCCTGGATCATTGTTCTTGGCATGGCCTTGCGTAGCCTGTTCATGAAGCAGAGGCTCTGGAGGTGGCGGAGAAGGCAATAGACTCAAGTGCAGGGCCCACAAGTCTCTGCATATGAGCTTTATCGCTGATCAAACCCCTCTCTCATATGAAGAGACTATACAAGACGGACTACTGACCTCAAATTCAGCCGGAAGCTTCCAGAGCTGGATCAATGCAGCGACCTGCTTCCGCAGCAACAGTTGGAGACACTGGTAATGAAGGTATTGCCCCCGTGCGCCATAATAAACTGCAGACTCGGTTCGTCAGCGGACACGGGTCTAGAAAGGCGTTTTGCGTACGTTCTGGGTTCGCTTTGCTCGTGCGTCCCCGCTTCTCTCGCGTCGATTTCAGCGCGCGTTTGTGTCCCTGAAATGTACCGATTTCATGCGCATGCGCCTCATACGTCTCGCTGCGATAATCCTGCGCGAGATTTTATCCATCACAGCATATCAGAGCGAGCGTCTCACCGTGCAGCCGGCGGGTGGCGTCCGGTTACCGCCGGGAACGGGAGAAGGGGAAGGGAAGCAAGCCCACGCACCTGAAGGACATGGCCCTCGCTGCAGACGACGAGCCCAGTCGCTGGTTCTTTGTGCCATTGCTGGGAACCACACACGTTGCACTTGCGCCGCGGAGCCATTGGTTTATCGGAACCTGAACATGACAAGGTGAAGGCTACTTCCAGGCCGTCGCTATCCAGCGAGTCGTAGTCGTATTTCCCACGCACTGGACTCGGGCCACTCTCGGGCCGCGGTGCCGCCACTGGGCGCTGCGCCACGCAATATTTTTTCAAATAATATTTTTGTAAATACGCCGCTAGGGCTCTCGACCTGTTCTTTCTTTCCACTTCCACGTTGTTATCTTCTCTCGGCATAGAACGTACGGTGTGCCTGGGGCCTGTACGGATGAGATATCTGCCATTGTTTTTCGCCATCTTGCCACTTCTGACAGGCTTCGTGCATGCGTACGTGGCCGCTCATGATACCCTAACAGTACTTTGATCTTCCATTGACATTCCGCGGTGTTCCTTGAAGCTGGACAAAAGTAGGTCGAGACATTTCATCACGTACCCGTCTCCTCACTGGGATATTAGGAGGACCATGAAATCTTCGATCTCGTCAGCGCTGTAGAGGCCGCTGAAGGTTGTACTTCATCATCCAAGCAGAAGTGGAGACATTGAACGTGATGTTTTGAATCCTACAGGAAAGGGCACCACCTTCTACTCATGGCTGGAAGTGTCACCGTCTGCCTCTATGGCAGAGATAGGCCGCGCATATCGCAAAAAGAGCATGCTACTCCAGTGCGTCTCTCCCTCTCCCTTTCTTTTTTTTGCTTCACGCCCTTAAATCCTCCCCCTCACGAACTGTAGCCCCGACAAGAATCCGGGTGTGAAGGGTATCCAAGAACGATTTGCGCGTCTCGGTGTTGTCGCGGCTATACTGAGGAGTCAAGAGGGTCGCGAGCGGTTCGTGTCTGGTGACAGTGCTCAGGCGACTCGAGCTGACGTACTGCTCATGAAGATATGACTTCTTTTATAAAAATGGGGTACCACGTTGGCGTGGGACTGGGTACTATTATTCTCGTTTCCGTCCGGGCCTCGGGGTGTGTCAATGATTTATCGTCTTCCTAAACAATCACCCTAAACAGGGCACCCGCAGACCGTGCTGGCATTTCTAGTGGTTCTGTCAAGCGGATTACATTATGTCGTGCAACGCATGAACTACAAAAGAGACCTGGCGCGCATTGAGTACATTCTCAGTCAGGCAAAGCTAGCTGCTTGGGGACCCAAGATGATACCCACTGGGAGCCGAAGAAAGGTGAGGCTACTGCGTCAATTCATTGAAATGTACCTTGTTCACAGGACATTAGGTCAAAGTGAACCTAGGAGGGCCTTCCCGTCTCGATGAGGACGGGAACGTGTTGCAGGGAAAAACCATAGAAATGGTCGTGGAAAGTAACGGAGACATTTTTATGGTAATCTCACTAGACTGTGCCACATGATGACGACTGATATACGCCACCGTTAGTTGGAGGCAGATGGAGAACAGACGCCCATCGACGCTGGTGCGGCGACTCGTCCGTCATTACGACGTACTTGGTTCATTACTCTTGTTGCCGCTCTCGTTTGCAAGATACTCCGGCGTAAACCACAACCAAGCACGGCAACACAGGCTGGAGAAAGTGACGATGGGGAGTCGGGGATAAGTACTGATGGGCCGGAGCTTGAAACCCCAGATCAGGAACGAGATCGCAAGGACATCAAATCGGGGAAGATTGGGCCAGCTACCATGAAAGGGGGGACCCGTCGCCGCAAAGCCGGGAGGAAGTGATGGGGAGTGTAGAAAGAATAATGACTTGGAAGATTCCACCACCGATCCGAGTATTATATTTCCGTCATACATAATCTAATATACCTCGCGGGTGGGACCACCAACTTGACCATTGGTTGTGGTGTGAGCAATTGGGGTTGGAGAACCTCGAGGTTGTGATGGGCCGATGACGGACATCGAACGGCCGACTGAGATGGATCACGCGCCTAGAGCATTCAGGACAATGAAGTATGTATGACCTGGTCTGGATTGTTGCATAACATTCTCACCAATTTCAATCATTGGTCCATGTGCGATTAATGTTCGCAGGGCAGCACGCGACTAGAAAGCAGAAGGATGCCGAGAGAAGAGAAAACTGTGGCGCCACTGCGATCAAGGGTTGACGTTTCGTAGCTGAATGTCGTTAGTGAACCGAAAACCCATGACCTAGGAGTGTGTGAGAATTCCCAGGACATCCAATGGCAGAACCTGCTTAGGGGCAGGGACACAGAACATGTAACCTAGTCCAGGGCTGATTGTTGGTCGACGGAGTGTCGGCCGATCTGGGCATGACGAGGCTGGAGGCTGGAGATGGATGCAGGATAAGATCTACTCGTGAGGGATCTGGCTGTGGTTATCGCCCAATAGAAAGCCAAGGATGCCCGCATTTTTTATCAGCAAAACAACTGCATACAGATCATCTTGGCGAGCTCAAGAACGCTGTGCCAAGATGCTGCGCTTTAAAAATCATCTTTCCATTCCATCCACCATCCATCACTCACCACTCACCACTCACCTCTCGCTGTTAATTTAATCGCACCCTCATGGCTTTTGAATACCACCCCGAACTTCTTGCTCCTTATCACCGTTTGGACCAGGGAAGCAGCATCCAGGCTGAATGTATGTACTACTGCCTTTAGCCTTTACGCTGTCTCCGTCTCACCTTCTCTTCTCTTTTAGACGTCTGGATCGGTGGGAACAATGAGCTTCGTTGCAAGAGCAAGGTAAGCAACTCTGAGACGACGTTGAGGATCACCCTCATTCAATGCCACCATTTCCTTTCAGACGATCCCTCACAAGGTCACCGACCTGAGCCAGCTCCCCAACTGGGACTTTGACGGTTCCTCCACTGACCAGGCCCCTGGCCATGACTCGGACGTTCTTCTGCGTCCTGTTGCGTTCTACAAGGATCCGTTCCGTGGTGGTGACAACATTCTCGTTCTCGCGACGACCTACAACAGCGACGGCACTCCCAACAAGACGAACTACCGTCACAACGCGGCTAAGACCATGGAGCTGGCAAAAGATGCCGTTCCCTGGTTCGGTCTCGAGCAGGAGTGGACCCTCTTTGACATCGACGACAGGCCTTACGGTTGGCCCAAAGGTGGTTTTCCTGGACCCCAGGGACCTTACTACTGCGGTGCCGGTGAGACCTCATTTCCCGTCCCCGTTATACATGACACTCATCACCTGCTTCTTTAATTAACAATCAGGTGCTGGCAAGGTAGTAGCCCGTGACTTGGTCGAGGCTCACTATCGTGCATGTCTCTATTCCGGCATTCGGATCAGCGGTATCAACGCAGAAGTCATGCCTTCTCAATGGGAATTCCAGGTCGGCCCATGTGAGGGCATCGCTATGGGAGATGAACTCTGGATGGCTCGCTACCTCCTTGTCCGTGTCGCAGAGCAGTGGGGTGCGAAGGTCTCCTTCCATCCGAAACCTCTTCACGGCGATTGGAACGGCGCTGGCTGCCATACCAACTATTCCACCAAGGCGATGCGTGAACCCGGTGGTATCCAGGCTATCAACGAGGCGATCTCAAAGCTGTCGAAACGTCACGATCAGCACATTGCCGTTTATGGAGAGGATAATGAACAGCGATTAACGGGTCGCCACGAGACCGGACACATTGGCGACTTCTCTGCTGGTGTCGCAAACCGCGGCGCGTCTATCCGTATTCCTAGACATGTCAATGAGAAGGGCTACGGATACCTGGAGGACCGTCGTCCCGCCTCCAACGCTGGTAAGTCGATTCGACTCGAATTACACGGAGCAATATCAATCTCACATGGTGTGCACAGATCCCTACAGGGTCACCGATATCATTGTCGAAACCACTCTCCTCGACAAATAGATGATTTCACATTGACCTATTATTGAGACCGAGCCTTCCCGGAGTAGCCATTGTGAATTAAAAAGTTTATTATGCGATTTGTATACACTGGATGATAGAATCGGACTTGTCATTTATGGAGAGGGCACACGTGACTCTTGAGAAGGAAAGGGAAAACCAGTCCCTCGTCGCTGGATGCGGTGCATTCGTGACTTATGACTGATGTAATGGCAGACAATCAGAAACTGTCTCTGCAGGCCTTTCTCCAAGTTTTGACTACAAAGAGTCTCCCAATATCACGCGCAATGGCCGTCGCAAGTAAGATGTGCTGTATCTCTGTCCTCCAGTCTTCAAAAAAAAAAAAACTAAATCGAGGAAACAATCTTTCAGTTACAAGGAATTCAACACCCCAGCACGTCTAGGAGAGCTCACAGACTCGAAGCTCTTATCTCTCGGCGTATCGGACAAAGAAAATCGCAGGCTCGTGCTCTCCGCGCTCAGAAGCGCCGGTTATCGCGCGATAGCCGTTACGACCGCACAGCGCCAAGAGGCCAAGAAGCGACGACGACGCGCTGGCACGAACGGCGGAACTTCAGAAGTTGAAGTCGAAGATGACGATGACGCCGGTGGTGTTGATCCATCCGTAACGTCTTCCAAGAACGGGGAGCCTTCGACGGTAGGTCATATCGATTTCCGATTCCTCCTCCCCCACCTCCGTCTTTTTGCGTTTGGAGGCGCAGCAAGCAGCAGCAGCGGAACGGAACTGAATTGGTTTTACTTGCTCGCTTATTACTCGAATTCACGACCCGCAGCCGAAGCAGACAAAGCTAACAGCGCCACCATCTCCACGGCCGCCGCCGTCGTCGCTGTCATCGCCGTCACCGCAAAAGAGGCGGCGCAAAGGCGCCAGCACCGCCGACGTCCCCTCGTCGTCGTCGCTCCTCATCAGGAACGAGTACTTGGCAGGGGGGCCCGAAGCTGCGGACGAAGGCGTCGCGCTGGGCAGCCTCGACTTTCACGAGATTTTGGACGAGGGTGCGCTCGAGCACAAGTCCACCGTCGTCAATCGTGCGCCGGTCATGATGGCGTGGGCCTGCGTCGTCGCAGAACGTCTGGGTTTTACGCGCGAGGAAGCGCTGAGCATCGGTACGTTTCGTCCTTCTCACGCCCTCCGCCTCTCTCTATCCATCCTCCATCCATCTCTATTTTTTTTTTTTTTTTTTACAATCCACCGACTTTTGCGATCTGCTGTACGAACCAACCGTCCATATATAGCGTCGGTATACACCGAAATGAATGCGGTCTCCAAAGGAGTCTCACTCGGCATTTACGACAAGAAGCGCGAAGCCTCTCTCGACATTGCTCACACTACTGGCGGTGCACAGCCGTACGTCGACCTCCTCGGACGCCGCGTCCCACTCTATCGCACCGCATCCGGATCGTGGCGCGCGTTCACCACAGAGGACAGCAGCGGTAGCAGCACTCCCGGCGGTGGCGGCGCTCCTCCAGGTGCGGCTTTCGGTTACATCACACGCGCTCTACGACAGACAGCGCCGGCGGTTCTGGGTGCCATGCGTCTCCTCGCGGAAAGTTATGACGACCCTGTAGAGTTGAACCGCATGGGGTTCACCCTTTATGCGAGCTTTCGGCCCGATGTGAGCGGGTGGGGTAAGCGTGGTGAGCTCAAGTGCGAGACTCTGCTTGGACTACGGAAGGGTCCGAAGGGTCACGCTGGGCTGAACAGGGAGAACATTGGGGCAGGAATGGCCAAATCTGAGGATAATGATCAAGTGATCGTGAAGCCCGAAGAACCGGTTAAGGAGCCTGCATATCCAGTGCCAGATGCTTCGGACGGAGCCTCAGCATGCAATGTAACCAAAACGGAAGAGTTGTTCGATGCTCCGTTCGATGAGTTTACCGCAGAAGAGCTCAGCATTCTACCATGACGTTATTCCTGCAATAATTGATGTAGTGGTATGGATGTCTACAATAGTGTACCCATAAGAAACGAGACCATAAGTCGTTGTAGTCCCATCTGGAATTCGGGCTCGCTTTAGCTGTCGGATCGCTTACATACAACCTATTCAAGATTCTTGATTACTGCGGCCGTGAACTCGGAAGTGGTTGATGAACCTGCGCAGTGAATTAATGGAAGAGGTAATTCGCTAGAGGGCACAAATGACTTACCGCCCATGTCAGCGGTTTTGACCCGACCGGCGTTGAGAACTTGGAAAGTCGCTGACGCAATTTTGTTTGCGATATGATCAAGGCTGTATTTGAGACAGGTCAGTATCTGGCTAAAGACACCAATGGCATATGATTCACGGACCCAAGGTGTCGGAGCATCATGGTCGCCGAGAGAATCATCGCAGCTGGGTTGGCACGATCTTGTCCCATGATGTCCTTCGCCACGTGACGACATCCGGGCTCAAAGAGCGCATAATCCTGTTTATGGAGGAATCCATGAGCAGGGACCATGGAAGATTTTGGTGAAGTGCTTACACGACCGACGTTGCAGCCTGAGACTATACCGGGACCACCAACGAGGGCAGCACCAATGTTCGACACAATAGCGCCGTACAAATTGGGCATGACCATGACATCGAATTGTGTGGGTCTCGAGACAAGCTGCATGGAGGTATTGTCCACGATCATATCATTAAACTCGATGCCAGATGCCTTGTAATCCTCTGCAACACGACGGAACGTGTTAAGGAAGAGGCCATCACCAAGCTTCATGATATTCGCCTTGTGCACACAGGTCACTTTCTGAACGGCATGTCAACCAGGGCACTGACGGCGCTTAGATAGGCAAGTACGTACCTTACGGCCGTTTCTGAGAGCGAAATCGAAAGCAAAGCGGGAGATGCGCTCTGCCTTGGCACGCGTGGATACTTTCAAAGATTCAACAACGCCAGGGTAGCTTTGGTGTTCGAGACCGGAGTACTCGCCCTCGGTGTTTTCACGAATTATGGCAAAGTCGACATCGGAGTGACGGGTGGGGACGCCGGGAAGGGACTTGCACAGAACGACAGAGGCATAAATGTCGAGTTGTTGACGCATGGCGACATTCCAGGAGATGTGACCGGACTTGGAGATCGGAGTAAACAGGATGCCTTCAAGAGGGTGACGCTATGCAGTGAATCGGAGAATAAGGTGAATGAGCGACGAACCCTTGAGCCCAACTTTGTTGCGCTTCAAGCTCTCCATAGCCTGCTTGAAGAGAGCCTCACCAGAGGAGGACACGCCGGAGACATCATATTGGTCCCATTCTATTGGAGCATTGACAGACTCGAATATCTCTTTGACCGATTCAGTGATCTCTTGGCCAATACCGTCGCCAGGGATGAGGGTGACCTAAGGTGGGGTCCCAGACCGATGAATAGGCGAAAAAATACATGTATGCGACGCTTACAGTGTACACGCCACCGTACTTGGTCGGGAGCTGCAAACCGGCATGAAGGGACATAAAGCCAGGCGCCAAGTGTACGTACCCGTTCCGCAACTTTCGGAAACCCGGCAGAAAGTGTGGATGCTGTGCGCTGGATTGGGGTATCAGTTGATAGAACTTTGGAGATAGTGATAGACGTCAAACCAGCGAGGCGAAGGTGGGACGCGCCACGGAGTGGACAACGTTGCGGAGCATTTTGGCGGAAAGGTTCGGGTTGAAGGAAAGGAAAGAAAAATAATGAGAGGATAGTGAGCTCACGTGATGTTACGATAACGGTTTCCCCTTGCGGAAATATAGAACAACCAATTTCACATGATTCCCTTTGGCGTTTGGCATGGTCTTCGACCGTAAGAGCGCGCTCGGTCTTGGGTTCTTGGTCAGTCATTCTTGCACGCTCATAAGGAATACGACATAACCCCAGAATGACTTCCATCTCGGTCCCCATCCCTTTCCCTTTCAATGACTCTGCCCATCTCAGAGCAGCCCCGCCATCCCCCGACTCGTGACCTCAGCTTCTACCTCGTTCTCCTCCTCTTGGTCTTTCCTATATGGTCCATCCCCATACTCTCCTGGTTCTTTGTTATTTACGAGCTTAGAGGTGGTGGTATTTGGAGCCTCTCATGGTATGGAAAGGCGCTCTTCACGTATGCCCTCGCAGAGGTACGTTAGATTGCTACTCAAACCTTGCCTCTACGACATCCAACCACCCCCACGCCGTAGGTTCTATTCTCGATATACTACTACATTCTTTACGAATTTGTTGATGGCCCTTGCCCTATTCCCCCGGGAAATCCTGAGGACCTTGTCCTAGCCTTCAAACGTATGACCCAGTCCGGTCTTAGCGGTCTATCCGAAGATGGCAATGATGAAGAGACCCTTGATGTATCTCGCCCAGGAAGCCCCGCTGAGATCATTGAAAGGCTTAGTCCCACAGACCCCCGCGCCATAGACTTTCAAAATCAATTCAGGAATTGGTGCGTCCCGGACCCACCTCAAACTGCGCCAGCGATAGTTGACCCGGTAGACCCAATTTATGCTCCACAGGTTCGGTGGAGTTCCGTGGTCACAAATTCGACGGAAGGAGATGTGTGCTTGGCTCTACTGGTCTATCTTTTATGAACACTTGCCTGACTTCGACAAGATCCCACCCACACAACTCAAAGTACTATTAGATTGCCTTGACTTAATCGAAAGGCGCACAGGCACCACGCTCCCAGAAGGTTCAAATCCAAACGCGCATCCAAACCTACTTACCCTTGATCCCGTCAGAATCTGGTGGCGCCCATTGATATACTACCTTCTTGTCGCTCTCGGCGACTTTGTCGTGAAGCAGTTGCTCATTCACGTATGGGGTATGACCCTCGCCACCCGTCATGGTCTCGACTATCTCGTGCGCGTCCCACCAAGGTGGGACGCATGCAAAGGTCCGACACCTATTGTATTTGCTTATGGTCTGGGCATTGGTCTTCCCCAGTATATCACAATCATTTATAGCTTCCTTACTCGGCTCTCGGATCGCCCACTATTCATCCTCCTGCAGCCCCACATAAGTCAGCAGATCTTCCACCCTCGCTTCCTCGTCCCCAAAAGCAAAAAGGAGACCATGGTCATCATGCGCCAGCTGCTCATTGATCTTGGTTGGGTGGCAAGTCCAGCTGATGCTCGGAAAGGAGGCACAGATGGTTCAAGGCCGAGGGGCATTACCATGACAAGCCACTCCAATGGTTCATACGTCCACGCTTGGTTCCTGAAGGACGCGCCAGACCTTGTTGCAAGGTCGTTATTCATCGATCCCGTCACCTTCTGTGGTTGGGAAGGTGGTACGTGATCACTGCTGTACTTCTTATCTTCATTACCATATTCACGTACGATCCAACTAAGACCTCTGTCTCAAGTTCCTTTACAACTCCGCCACGACTGTGAGTCCTGCATCTAAGCACAGTCGACCTCTATGTCTGACATGCATTCATCTACATAGGGTCT
>Ga0307510_10001364_pt1 | contig 26659 bp, 23 predicted proteins | sample 12_EM_MG_FD_207224 | JGI IMG/M metagenome (GOLD analysis project Ga0307510, IMG submission 207224) | Populus trichocarpa ectomycorrhiza microbial communities from riparian zone in the Pacific Northwest, United States - 12_EM | ecosystem: Host-associated > Plants > Roots > Unclassified | place... | reverse complement strand
TAGCTTTCGATCGCCCGGCGCAGCGCCTGGCCCAACTTGTAGCAGCGCCGCGCACTCGGCACCGGGAACTGCAACACGCCAACCTGCAGCGGCACGATCTCCACCGGCCAGTCCGGCTCGCACGGCAGCAGCGCCGACATCGGCGAGAAGAAGCCATGGTCGAGCGGCTTGTCACGGAAGAAACTCATGTCGAACTCATCCGCCACCAGGCTCTCGCCGATGTGCCGCGACAGCGCCGCATGGCCAGCGATCCCCGGTAACTCGCGTGGATTACCGCCCTCATCAGCGACTTCGTAACGCTCATCGACACCGAGGGAAAATGCACCATAGTGATCAAAGAAAAACGACGTCACGTGGTCATTGAAGATATAGAACAGCACATCCGGTTGCTGCTCCTTCAGCCACACCTTGATCGGCTCAAAACCACGGAAGATCGGCGCCCAGGCGGCCTCATGCTGCTTGTCGTGATCGACCGCAAAGCCGATGGTCGGGGTGTGAGATACAGCGAGGCCACCAATGATGCGTGCCATAACGAGTTCCTTTGTCGAAAAAGATTAATGCGTCAGCAAGGCCCGATTGACTCGGCGCCGTGCATGACCGTTGGCCATGATCGCCAGTGCAGCGATAAAGGCAGGCACGCTCAACAGGGCAAACAGCAGCGGCAACCCCAGCCCAAGGCTGAGCACCGCGCCACCGATGAGTGAACCAAAGATAGCCCCGAAGCGGCCGATACCCAGCATCCAGCTGACGCCCGTGGCGCGGCAATCTGTCGGGTAGTAGCCCGGCGCGAAAGCATTGAGGCCGGTTTGCGCCCCACTCATGCAGAAACCTGCCGCCACTACGCCGAACGCCAGCAGACTGGATTCGAGGCTGAAGGCGCCCAGCAGCAGAATGAAAGCGCCACCCAGTGCGTAGGACGTGGCAATTACCGCGTTTGGATTACGCCGGTCCATCGCCCAGCCGACTACGATGGCGCCGACGGTACCGCCAATCTGGAACAGGCCGGTGATGGTCGCGGCGCGTTCGATGGACAGCCCACCTTCACGCAGCAGGGTCGGCATCCAGCCCATGGTCAGGTAGATCACCAGCAACCCCATGAAGTAAGTCGCCCACAAAGCGAGCGTGCCGAAGCGATAGCTTTCGGTGAACAACAAGCGCAGCGGTGCTTTTTGCTGAGCCTGCGGTTCGGCGATGACGAATTTCGTCGCTGCGCTGAACGTGCCCCCCAGCTTGCTCAGCACCTTGGCAATCTGGCTGGCGGGCGCGTTGCGCGCGGCAAGAAAACGCGCCGACTCAGGCAGCAACAGCCACATCAAGGGCAGTAACAACATCGGCAGAATCCCGCCAGCGAGCAGCACCGACTGCCAACCGTGATGGGGAATCAACCACGCGGCGAGAAATCCGCCCAACCCCGACCCCATGTTGAACCCGGTGAACATGATCGTGATGAACAGTGACCGATTGCGTTCCGGCAAATACTCGGAAAGCAGTGTGGTGGTGTTGGGCAACGCTGCGCCCAGCGCCACACCGGTCAGCAGACGCAAGGCCGCCAGTTCGTAGGGATTACGCGCAAAGGCGCAGGCCAGGCTCAGCACGCTGAAGCCTGTCACGGCCGTCAGCAGCACCTTTTTGCGGCCTATTCGGTCGGCGTAAGGGCCAGCGGTCAGCGCACCGATCGCCAGCCCAACCATGCCCGCGCTCATCACCGGGCCAAACGCTGCTTTTGACAATCCCCACTCTTGAATCAGCGAGGGGGCAATAAACCCCATCACCGCGACGTCGAAGCCATCGAAAAGCACGATGAAAAAACATAAACCCATAATCAGCCACTGGTACGGCACCACTTTGCGGTTGTCGATCCACGCTTTGATATCGACCGTTTCACTCGTCATGCTCTCACCTTCTTATTTTTGTAGAAGTCCCGACGGACAAGGCCTGTAAGTAGACCGTCCACGCTGAACGATGAAGGTGACTGTAAAGCCGCAGGTATACCGCCCGCCTCTGGGAAATCCTTAAGCAGGTATCGGTTTTTCTTATCGGGGGATCAAAAGAGATAAACGGGGCGTGGTAGAGCGTGGGATTGATGACCGTGGCGCGAGCGGCCAATAATCGAGTACCTCATCGAACAAACCTCCCTGCTTCGACCTACCGATTGCAGCTTTTCTAGCTACGCTTGCCGACAAGAGTCTGGCGTAAGTACGCCTACTGCTTATCAGTCAAGGGAGCCAACATCCATGGATAGCATGCAGGGCGTTTATCCATCAGCAACCGTTCTGGTGGTCGACGATACCCCAGACAACCTGATGCTGATCGCCGAGTTACTCAAGGACAAATACCGGGTCAAGGCCGCCAACAGCGGTGAAAAAGCCTTGCGCCTTCTGCAGGCCGACACGCTCCCCGACCTGATTCTGCTGGACATCATGATGCCGGGCCTGTCCGGTTATGACGTTGCCGAGCGGCTCCAGCATGACGCCCGCCTCTGTCATATACCGATCATTTTCCTGACCTCCATGACCGCCACGGAGGACGAAATTCGCGGCTTGAGCCTCGGCGCTGCTGACTACATCACCAAGCCGATCATTCCTCCGGTGCTCATGGCCAGGGTCGAGACTCAGGTCAAGCTCAAGGCCGTCGCCGACTTTCTGCGCAATCAAAACGATTTTCTGGAACAGGAAGTGCAACGCCGTACCCGCGAAGTGATTGCCATCCAGGATGTCACCATCCACGCCATGGCCTCGCTGGCCGAAACCCGCGACAACGAAACCGGCAACCACATTCGCCGCACCCAGCACTACATAAAATTGCTGGCCGAACTGATGCGCGAGCATCCGCGCTTTCGTCACTTTCTCGACGAGGAAACCATCAAGCTATTATTCAAATCGGCACCGCTGCACGATATCGGCAAGATCGGCATTCCTGATCGCATCCTGCTCAAGCCCGGACGTCTCACGCCGGAAGAGTTCGAGATCATGAAGACCCACACAACCTTGGGACGCGACGCCATCCAGCACGCCGAGGACCAGTTGGGGATCGGCGTCGACTTCCTTCGTCTGGCCAAGGAAATCGCCTACGGGCATCAAGAAAAATGGGATGGCAGCGGCTATCCGCAAGGGTTGGCCACCGACGATATTCCGATCAGCGCGCGTTTGATGGCTGTGGCGGATGTCTACGATGCGCTGATCAGCCGCCGCGTATACAAGCCCGGCATGCCCCATGAGCAGGCAGTGGAAATAATCCGCGAAGGCCGCGGCAAACATTTCGACCCGGACATCTGCGATGCATTTCTGGCCAATGCCGGGCAGTTCCAGAACATTGCCGTGCAGTTCGCCGACAGTGACCAGGACATGGCCAGACAATTGGCCTTGCTTGAACAGATCGCTGACCAATCCTGAGCCGTGTGCCGCTCTTTGCCCCCCCCACTGCTGAACGAGGCCCGTTATGAACAGACTGTTCGAGACGCTCGAGCGCCTGTCCCTGCGCAGCAAATTGATCATCGGCTTCGCGGCGCTGCTGATGTTGGTTCTGATACTGGGGGTACAAAGCCTGCGTACCCAGTATTCGCTCAGGAACGAAATGCAGCAGTTATACCAACAGGATCTGGTGGGTATCCAGCATGTGCAGGAAGTCCGGGTGCAGTTGCCGTATCTTTTGCTGGCCATGCAACGTTCGATCGCGACCAACAACGCGGACATTCGCATCAGCGCCAGAGCGCAGATGAGTGTCGCCCAGGAACGACTCCACGAAGCCCTGGAACAGGTGCGCCCGACACTGCGGCGACAGAGCAGTCTGAGCAGTCTGCTGGAGTTGGAAAGGGTCTTGCAGCGCCTGCAAAAAGACGGCGATGAGGCGCTGGAATTCGCCGGCAAAGGCTCCCTCGGTCAAGCCTGGATGTTGCTTAACAGTCAGGATTTTCTCGCGCTGGAACAGGGCAGCGACGGGCTGCTCACGCAGATCGAGAACAACAAGCAAGCCGACATCCACGATACGGCGAAGAATCTGGCCGAATATGCGCAGCACAGTACCACGATCACCTATGTGTTGCTGCTGGGCGGGTCGACACTGGCCTTGCTGTTGACCTGGCTGGTCAGTTATTCCATTCGCGTGCCGCTCAATCGTGTCCGTGTGGCGGTGGACGAATTGGCGTCCGGCAAACTCGACGGGCAAATCCCCCACACCGACCTTCGCAACGAAACCGGTGACCTCGCCCGAGCCATCGCCACGTTGCAGGTGGAGGCTTGTCAGCTTGAGCGCCAGCGCTGGGTTAAAAACCACACTTCGCTTCTGCAAGTGGATCTGCAACAGGCGGAAACGCCGCAGCAGTTGGCCCAGGCTTTTTTTAGCCACATCGCGCCGCAGTTGGGCATGTGCCAAGGGGCACTTTACGTTCTCTATGAAGGCGCCTCGCGCCTTCGATTGGTGGGCGGTTACGCGGTGGACAGTGAGCATCCGTTGCCCGTTGAACTTGAGCTCGGTGACGGGTTGCTTGGTCAGTGCGCACTGGATCACCAACCCCGCCACCTGCAGAATTTGCCCGAACCGTTTTGGCATGTACGCACGCAGTTGGGCGCCGCTCCCGCCAGCGTCCTGATGGTTCAACCCGTGCTGCGTGGCGAACGCCTGCTCGGGGTGGTGGAAATGGCCGGTTTTCGCCAACTGGAAGAGAACGAAGCGCTGCTCTTGCAAGAAGTGCTGCCCAGGCTGGCCGGCGCCATGGCCATCATGGAGCGCAGTGAGGCGGCCCAGGCGCTGCTGCTGGAGACTCGTCGTCAGGCGGACGAAATGGGCGCGCAGACTTTGCAACTGGAACACCAGGCCAGCGAACTGGAGGCCCAGCAGGCAGCATTGCGAGCCACCGAGGCCTGGTATCGCGGCATCATCCAGGCAGCACCGGACGGTATGCTGGTGCTGGGGGCTGACGGTCGCATTCTGATGACCAACCCGCAAATGGACAGCCTGTTTGGCTATGCCCCCGGCGAGTTGATTGGCGCCAGCATCGAGCGTCTGGTGCCGCAGGCTGCCCGCGAGCGTCATGTCAAATTGCGCGACGGTTTCATTGCCAGCGGCGGCACCCGGCAGATGGGTGGCGATCTGGAGGACCTGAGCGGCGTGCGCAAAGACGGCAGCCTGTTCTCCGTGGAAATTGGCCTTTCCCACCTGCCCCGCCTGGAAGGTCGTGGCGTCTGCGTCTGTGCCTCGGTGCGCGACGTGAGTGAACGCAGAGCGATGGAAGCCAGGCTGCGGACTGCCAGCGATCGCCTGAACCTGGCACAAGAGGCCGGCGACATCGGTCTGTTCGACGTTGATCTGGTCAGCGGCACAAACTATTGGACGCCCCAGCTTGAAACCCTGTTTGGTCTTGAACCGGGTGCCTTCGGTGGCACGCTGCAGCACTGGCAGGCGCTGGTGCATCCCGAGGATCTGGCGCGGGTCAGCAGCACCTTCGACAGCGCCGTGCGGAGTGGCGATGATCGCGTCGAATTCGACTTTCGCATCGTGCGCAAAAATGACGGGCAGATACGCACGTTCCGCTCGCTCAACCGTTTCTCACGCACGCCGGACGGCCAGCCATTGCGCGCAACCGGCATCAACATCGACGTGACGGCGCTGGCAGAAGCAAGAGCAGCAGCCGAAGAAGCAACTCAGGCAAAGAGCGAGTTCCTTGCCAACATGAGCCATGAGATCCGCACGCCGATGAACGCCATTATCGGCATGAGCCACCTGGCGCTGCGTACCCATCTGGATAATCGCCAGCGCAACTACATTGAAAAGGTGCACCGCTCGGCAGAGAACCTGCTGGGAATCATCAACGACATCCTCGATTTTTCCAAGATCGAGGCCGGCAGGATGAGCCTCGAACAGGCGCCTTTCCGCCTCGAGGACGTGCTCGACAGCTTCGCCGCCATGATTGGTCTGAAGACCGAGGACAAGGGTCTGGAGTTGCTGTTCCAGATCCCGCCCGACCTGCCCACGGCCCTGCTCGGCGATCCCCTGCGCCTGGGGCAAGTGCTGATCAATCTGGGCAACAACGCGGCAAAATTCACCGAGCACGGTGACATCGTGCTCGGCGTGGAAGAAGTGGGTACACACAACGAACACGTGCAACTGCACTTCTGGGTGCGCGACACGGGCATCGGCATGACCGTCGAGCAGTGTTCACGCCTGTTCCAGTCGTTCAGTCAGGCAGACAGTTCGATCACTCGCAAGTACGGCGGCACCGGGCTCGGCTTGTCCATTTCGAAGAAGCTGGTGGAGCTGATGGCCGGCCGAATCTGGGTGGAAAGCCAACCGGGGGTCGGCTCGACATTCCATTTCCAGGTGCAACTCGCTGTGCAGCAAGGCGTGCAGCCGCGCCGTATGTTCAAGGCCGGCGAGCTATTGGGCATGCGGGTACTGGTCGTGGATGACAATGCCAGTGCGCGTGAAATTCTCTCAGGCATGGCGCGCAGCTTTGGCCTGGAAGTGGATGTCGCGCAGAGCGGTGATCTGGCGCTGCGCATGTTGGCCGACGCCGAGCACAAGGCACTGCCTTACAATCTGGTCTTGATGGACTGGCGGATGCCCGGCATGGATGGCATGGAAGCCGTGAGCAAAATGCATTCCGCCAGCCTGATGCGCACGCCATCGGTGATCATGATCACCGCATTTGGACGCGAAGAAGCCCGCGAAGAAGCCGAGCGCCAAGGCATCCAGTTGCCGGTGGTACTGACCAAACCCGTCACGCCGTCCTCGCTGCTCGAAGCCATCGGCGTGGTGCTGGGCAGAGAACCACAGGGTGAAACGCGAACGGGCGAACGCTCCCTGCACAATGCCAACACCGTCGCCAGCCTCAATGGCGCGCGGCTGCTTCTGGTCGAAGACAACGATCTCAATCAGGAACTGGCCAGCGAGCTGCTGGAGAGCGTCGGAATACGCCTGCGACTCGCCACACACGGTCAGGAGGCCCTGGACATCCTCGCCGAGGATGGCGACTTCGATGGCGTGTTGATGGATTGCCAGATGCCGGTGATGGATGGATACACGGCAACCCGACAAATCCGCCAGCAACCGCGCTTCAACACTTTGCCGGTGATCGCCATGACCGCCAACGCGATGGACTGTGACCGCGAGCGCGCCCTCGAATGCGGCATGAACGACCATATCTCCAAGCCACTCAACGTCGAAACCATGTTCGCCACCCTGGCAAAATGGATCAAGCCACGTGCCGCTCAAGCATCGCTGAACGCAGGATTCGCCGATGGCTTGCCCGATCAGCTTGAGGGCATCGATCTGGCAGCGGGTCTCGCCACCTGCATGGGACGGCGGGATCTCTACCTACGCCTGCTCTGCAAGTTTCGCGACACTCAGATAGGCTTTATCGAGCAGTTCCACACCGCACGGATCGATCCGGATGCTGGCGCCGCTGAACGACTGGCGCACAGCTTGCGCGGCACCGCCGGCAACATCGGCGCCAAGGCCTTGGCGCAAGCCTGCGCTTTGCTGGAACAGGCCTGCCATGACGGCGAGCCGGCTACGGTGCTGCAAGGGCTGGCGATGCAGGTCGAATATTGCCTGCAGCCGATTCTGGTCGCACTGGCCGACCTCAAGGCAGACAAATCGGCCGGCGCAGGTGATGAGCTACAGAACGACTCCGCTATCAACGAGCAACTGAACAGGCTCGTGGGTCTTTTGGACGAGGGTGATACGGCGGCTTTGGACGCGCTTGCGGGATTGCGCAATATGCGACTTGATCGGGCGTTAGAAGAACGTCTGGCTCTGGTCGCGGTACAGGTGGAACGGTTCGATTTTGATCGGGCTTTGAAGCTTTTGCAGGATGGGTGATTTGAGTGAGGAGGTTGCTGTAGATGGTTTCTGTAGTTGAGCGATTTTGGCCGATAGCGACTGCTCCCGAATGACCGCTTTCGGCCAATAGCGGCCCCTCGGGAAAATGGCTGGCGCCTCGCCACTAGGAGTGGCAACCGCCTCAAAAACGGCCATGGACACGTTGCGAACGACTTCGTAATTTCCTTCCAGATCTGGTAAGTTTTTCTCTTCCCGTCTCAGGGCGCCTTGCATTGTGCCTCGCTAATTACTAAAGGACTTATCTAGCGACAAGGAACGTTATAAGGTGGAAGTGGCGTGCAAATTCACCTTTGTATGTTTCGTTTACTTACGGTTAGCTGCCATAAATTCCCCTAAGCATCCAAGATGCGACTTTTTGGATGCCGTGAGATTAATCACTAGACATTGTTGAGACCATCCTATGGATATCTGCACAGCAAATTACGCTCTCTCAGTCGAAGTCCGAAAATTCATTGAAAATGTAGGCGATGTTAAAGAGGAATCCATAACTGACTACTTGGTCTGGAAATGGAGAGAACTCGACAAGCGTTTCAACTACCTGAGAGTGACGCCTTTCAACCACGACGAGGAGAGTTCAACAACCGGGGCCGACTTCGATCTTGAGTTATGGCTCGTGGGCAATAGCTTTCAAATTTCACTCGCTGTACAAGCTAAGAAATTCATCAAGCGCAACGACTCGTATGTCACACGCTTGAGATACCCGAAAGGGAGCAAAGCACAGATGGACAAATTGCTGTCCTATGCCAAGTCCAGAGGCAGCTCACCCTTTTACTTCATTTATACGCTGCCAGAGGCAACGACTATTTCGATGTGCGGCGGCAGATACGGACTAATATCGAAGGCTGAAGACGGCGCTGTTTTCATGGCAGACGCACATGTCATGGAAGATTACGCAAATGGAACGCATGGGAAACGCATTTCCCGCGACCAGTTGCTGAGTGCCGCAAATCCGTTTCATTGCATGTTCTGTTGCCCCCTTGCTGGCTCTGCTGCTTATTTTAATAATTACTTCCCAGTGGCCTCGGGCCTGCCCCCTCGACACAGAGTTGAAGTGCCCTCATATGTTCGGCGACTATTGGACTCAGCAAAAGACTCTAATCCAGATATTGCGTTGGAACCTACCGAACGCGATGGGCTTCAAGCATTCCGAATTGTTGGGGTATATGACATGCGCAATGACTCCTAACTGGTTGCGAAAGCGGACGCCAATAAAGCTGATTGCTAGCTAGCGGACCCCTATACGAAGAAAATACTGACACACCGAATAATTCTGGCGATGAGTAAAAATGCTTTCTATCGAACATCCGTATTTGATACCCGAACTAGAAAAATTACGTATCGGCATATCTCATTTTAGAAAAAGAAGTGATAATGGCCATTTACTGGTAATTAAGGCACCAAAAGAAGCAATTTTAACCGCAAAATTAAAAAAAGAATTTAGATTTTATTTTGCACCCATCAATTATGACGGGGATATTCATCGATGCTTGATAACCACATTTCATGATGACGAGGATAATCCTCTTTATATTTTTACGCCTTTGGTGGAGGAGGATCTTTCACATCAAATCGTTGACCTGCTTTCAAGTGAGAGCTTTCAGGTTTACTTTTTTGATGAGAATAATCGAGAGCTTTTAGGATACGAGGCAAAAAATCCATCTCCGTCAACTTTTATCGCAGACTCCAAGAATTACACCTTCGGCCCGCCGTCCCGTTCGTATTTTATGTTTCAGTTCGATGAGATGAGAAAATGGTTTGGCCGGCGGACAAAAAAAGACGACCAAGAAGCCATAAAAATAGTTTTAGGCGCCCCGTTATTTGCAGAAGATGTATATTTCATTGATATGATTACGCCAAAAAATATAATAAAAAAAGGGCAGATATCTCAGTCATCACTAGAAGTTTTAGAGCCCGGCGAATCTCAAGAAATGGACATCGCGCGCCTATTATGTAGATCCTTTCCTGAGGATAAGGTGTATCTTAATCCGATCAGGCTAGATAATGACAGAGAGTTTGTTGATATATTAGTTGTTTCAGGTAACCAGCTCCTTTTAGTGCAGGCCAAAGACAGCCCAAACACCAAGAAAATTTTAGACAGAAATTTTGATCGAAAAGTAAGCTCTATTTACAAGGCTCTGGATAAAGCTATTGAACAGACCAAAGGAGCCACGAAGTACATTCGCTCATTAGACCTCCTCCAGTTGCGTGTTGGCGAAGACGTTTATAATTTCGATGTGAAAAATATAACCATACGGAATCTTATTATAACTAAAGAGTTATTCGAATCAGAACATGGCGAATATACGGCGAGACTTCTAAGTGCCTCTAATGAAATTGAAGCCCCCTGCTTAGCGCTAGGGTACACTGACCTACACATGTGGACCATGAATCTTCCGACGCCTGCGGAATTTCTAAATGCGTATAACGGAGTGTTTGGGCATGGCTTCGAATCCGGAATCTTCCCTCTTCTTCGGTTCGGATACGCTGAAAAAAAATAGATGAATCGGCCCAGACTTCACAGACGCATTCGACTGGCTTCTTTTGGCCGTTTTCTGCCTATCGCGGAGGGCCGTTACCAACCCAAAACGGACACTAACGTCTGAATTGAACGGCTTGCGAGAATTTACGCGTAGGTCAGGTGGAATGATTGGTGAGCGTCATGTGGCAGCATCTTTTGTTTGACACGAACCATCTGGCTCTCAATTTGGTTTAGCTGTTCCGTCGGACTCTTCCTTGAATTTGAAAGCGCCAGTGTTGGGATCATAGATTCCAAGTGCAGACATCTTTCCCTCCGAGAATTGAACGACGATATTGAATTTCTCATAAGAATAGGCCCGGCGTAATTCATCCTTAGCTCGCGAAACATAGGACGGTGGGCCAAGCTTTTCATCAAGTTCTTGCAGGCTGTCGTAGCGCCCAACTCCATGGAGAGACGGGCCGTTATGCATTGGCCCGAAATACATAACCGACCGAACGCGATCATTCTTGAAATAGACGACGTAATCGCCTTCGATCGTTTCATATGGTCGGTAGAGCCAGAGGCCGTTTTCTAGGCGCTGGGTTGGCTCTCCTTTCTTAAATTTGACATCCCCAGCACTGTCGTTAAGAGACACACCCCATAGCTCTGTGAGTTTTCTGGGGCGGTCTTCGTACTGCTGGTACAGATAGGCAATAGAACCACCAACTACCCCGAGTCCAACAATGACGCCGAGCGGCCACAGAAATATCTTCTTCCAGTTCCATCTGTCCTTCGTGGCAATAAAAAGTGCCACCGTACCCAAGAAGACGGCTGATAGAAGTATTCCTGTCCCGAGTTCCATATTCTTACTTTCTACCCTGTGCTGAAATCGTAGCCATTAACTGCTGACGCTCAACGTTTGACGTGAGGGGCCGCCGTAGCCGCGAAGCCGTGAAGGGACCCCCAAACGCAGCTTGTGGGCGGTGCCTCTCGACGGAATTGTTAGGTATCGAGCCTGATGATGTCTGGCTGTACATTTCAAGAGCTCCTCCCTTAGCTGGCGGTGTTTTGGCTTGCAAGGCTAACCTCGGAGAGGGCCGCTCACAATCCCCGCTCCACCGATCTTTCAAGACTGGCTGCTTTTGGCCGAAAGCTGCCGCACGCCAACCATCACCAAACTGTTGACCCATAATTCGACTAAGGAGAAGCGATCGGAACGTATTGGCCCGGATCGCTCCGAAGTGAAGCAACCGTGTTGTCAATCCGCAATTGTCCACGACTTGCCAAGTGCCAGCCGGTGACCATCGTCAACCCTTAGGCGAGAGAGAAGGCTTTTGGGCGCTGAGAGAGAAAAGAACACCCAGTGGCCAGAACCATCCGCCATGGGTTCGTTGTCGGCGACATAAAGCGCAACCTCGCTCTCAGGCATTTTTAGGGCGACAGACAGTTCCGCCTGGGTCAACTTTCGATAATCGTTCATCAGATCACTCCTTGATCCCGGCTCCATGCCGGTCCTATAGCAATAGCGCAAAAACTGGAATCCCTCCACCGCCCGGGCATGCTCCGGCGTAGTCCGCGCTCCCTAAAGCCCCCAATTCACCCAACACCCCTTATGTAACCCAAAAACACGCCGATATCGTCCAGCAGCACGGAAGCACCGCAGCAGCACTGACTCCCTAGAAGGAAGGAACTCAAACAATGTTGGAACACCTCTGGCGCAACATCCATTCCCCGGACTACTTGCCCAACGTACTGGAATGGATGCTCCATATTCTCCTCAGCCCGTTCATGGTGATCATGTGCCTGATGGTCGGGGCGCTGGCGGGAAAATGGTGGCGAGCCCTGCCCTACGGCAGCCTGACTTGTTATGTGGTCTTTCTGAGCCGGTCTTCTTTCTATCGGTGGGAAAGCATTTTCCCCCTGGCCGGCCTGCCTGCGCTGGCGATAGATGGCGCACTGCTTGCGCTGCTCGGCTTTTATTTGAAAGGCGTACTCAGAGCCCGCGCTGAAGCAAAACCCGAAGGCCATTGGCTGCGCAGGCTTTATCAAGGCCTTAAGGTTTTTCTGCTGACGATCATGGTGATGTTCTGGGGATTGGTCGTGCTGTTTGTCGTGGTCTTCACGGTCTCGGTCGCGACCCAACCGTCATTGGTGCATTGAGCAGCCTCCTGCTCGATCAGACAAATCGGGACTCCGGATCGCCGGAAACAGCGGCCGACTCAACAAGATGAACTTCAGTGGCATTGCGCCCCGCCAACCAGGCCAGCACAGACGCGACAACCAGTACCGCAGCACTGAGCTCGAATGTGGCTTTGTATCCGCTCAGGTCAAAAGCCATACCGCCAATGATTGCGCCTCCGGCGATCGCCAGTTGCACAATGGCCACGAGCAAGCCGCCTCCGGCTTCCGCGTCATCCGGAAGCGTCTGCGCCAGCCATGTCCACCAGCCGACCGGCGCGGCTGTGGCAACCAGTCCCCAGAGGCCGAGCAACACGGCGGTCAGCAGCGGGGACTTGCCGAAGCTGACTAACGCCAGCGCGATGGCCGCCATGATCAGCGGAATGACGGTCAACGTGCGGTAGAGGCCACGGCCCATAAACCGTTCGATGAGAAAGGTGCCGATAAAACCGGCCAGTCCCAGCCCCAGCAGCATCAAGGACAACGTTGAAACACTGACGCCAGTCACACCCTCAAGAAAGGGACGCAGGTAGGTGAACAGCATGAACTGGCCCATGAAAAATACGCTGACGGCGACCATGCCCAAGGCTACTGGCGGCTGCTTCATCAGGCGCAGAACGTTGCCGCTACCGGCTTGGCGCTCGGCCTTGAACGACGGCAGGCTTATCAGCAGCCAGACGGCGGCCAGCACTGCGACCGGAACCACACAGAAGAATGCCCCGCGCCAGCCGATCAGCGAGCCGAGAAAACTCCCCGCCGGAGCGGCGATGACCGTGGCCAAGGCGTTACCGCCATTGACGATGGCCAGCGCTCGCGAAACCTGTTCAGGCTTGACCAGACGTATTGCAGTCGCCGCCGACAGTGACCAGAAACCACCAATCGCTATCCCGATCAGCGCACGTCCAAACATGAATGACGGGTAACCCGGCGCGACCGCGACGACCGTACCAGAGACGATCATCAGCAAGGTCAGGCCCAGCAGCAGCTTCTTGCGCTCGACGCGAGCGGCGACCGAGGCAATCAACAGGCTGGTGATCAAGGCAAAGGCACCGGACACGGAAATGCCCTGCCCGGCCTGGCCTTCGGTGATGTGCAGGTCGGCCGCAATCGGCGTCAGCAGGCTGACCGGCATGAATTCTGAAGCGACCAAGGCGAATGCGGCCAACGACATGGCCAGCACAGCGCTCCAGCCGCCTGTTCTTTTAGATGGATCTGTAGATGGAAACGTCATGAGAACTACCTGTGGTGCGAAAAACCTGTGGATGTGATGCGCAGGGGCAAGCGGTTTGTCGTCCCTTCCGGACACTGCCCCCGTAACAGATAGACACATTCTCCCGGTCAATCCGGCCCTTCCCTAGCGCATTCCTCTTGAATGCTTGCCTGATCCTCTGGCGATGCAGGGTGATGGATAGGAAACGTCTCGCGCGCGGATTAGAGTTCGGTCAACAGGAGTGACCCGACATGATCCCTACCCCTCTGCCCCAGGAATCGCCTTTGGCATTGCACATTGACCCGCGCGTGAGCGCACCGGGTGACTTCGCCACGGCCATCCCCGGCTTGTCGTTGTTTCGTCGCGACCAACCGGCGCCGCCCGTGGTGTGCATGATCGAACCGAGCCTGATTCTGGTGGGGCGCGGCGAAAAGCGCTTGTGGGTCGGCGGTGAGGGTTACAGCTATGACCCGTCACGGTTTCTGGTGACATCACTGGACTTGCCCGCCAATTCCGAAGTGATGCTCGCCAGTGCCGAACAGCCTTGTGTCGGCCTCGTGCTGAAACTGGATGTCAGCATGCTCGCCGAGGTCATCACCAAGAGCGGTTTGCCGGCCAAGCGGCAGCCAGCAACGGGCACGGGCGCCGCGATTGGCAGCCTGTCCTCTGCGCTGGAGGGCGCACTTGATCGGCTGCTGGCATTGCTCGATGAACCCGAGGCAATCCCGGTGCTGGCGCCGCTGATTCTGCGCGAAATCCACTATCGGCTGCTGCACACCGACCAAGGCGCACGGCTGCGGCAGATCACGGCCGTCGATGGTCAGGGTTATCGCATTGCCAAGGCCATTGACTGGCTGAAGGTCAACTACACCGATGCTCTGCGCATCGACGATCTGGCCGCGCGGGTGCAGATGAGTGCGCCGACCTTTCACCACCATTTCCGACAGCTCACTGGCATGAGTCCGCTGCAGTACCAGAAATGGCTGCGGCTCAACGAAGCGCGGCGGCTGATGTTGGTCGAGCGTCTCGACGTTTCGCGGGCGGCATTTGCGGTCGGCTATGAAAGTCCGTCGCAGTTCAGCCGCGAATATGCCCGGCTGTTCGGCACCGCGCCGAGTCGTGACATTGCCCTTTTGCGTGGGCAGCCATTCGAAGCAGAAGCCCTCGGCACAGTAGCGAATTGAACGAAAAACGCTGATACGCCTCGCCGCGTGTCACCGCTCATAACAATGCAAGTCAACCGATGATCAGCGGGTGAACCATGGAACTACGAATCAACCAGAAGACCTATCAGGTCGATGCCGAAGCCGATACGCCCTTGCTGTGGGTGATCCGCGATGATCTGGGCATGACCGGCACCAAGTACGGCTGCGGATTGGCGCAATGCGGCGCCTGTTCGGTGCTGGTGGACGGCAATGTGGTGCGCTCGTGCGTCACGCCGGTGGCCGGTGTGGTCGGCCGCGAGGTCACCACCATTGAGGCGATCGAAAGCGATGACGTGGGCAAACGGGTGGTCGCGACCTGGGTCGATCTGCAGGTCGCGCAGTGCGGCTACTGCCAGTCCGGGCAGGTGATGGCCGCCACCGCGCTGCTCAAACAAAACCCCAAACCGAGTGATGCGCAAATCGAAGCGGCGATGGTCAACCTGTGCCGCTGCGGTACCTACAACGCCATTCATGCCGCCGTGCATGAGCTGGCCGGCAAGGGAGACGCGTGATGAACGTTCGAATCGACCCTTCACTGCAAGCCGCAGCACTGGATCTGCACGAACCGATCAATGTTTCGCGCAGGCGTTTTCTGACCGGTACCGCCGTCGGCGCGCTGGTCCTCGGCTTCGGTCTGCCGCTGGGTGCGACGCGCGTGCAAGCTGCCGTTGCAGCGGCGACGGCCGAGCGCGGCACGCAAGTGCCGGCGTTTCTCGAAATCCGTCCAGACAATCGCGTGCGTCTGCTCTGCCCGTTTATGGAAGGCGGGCAAGGCACGTTCACGGCGATGGCGCAGATTGTCGGTGAAGAACTGGATGCCGACCCGTCGACCTTCCTGGTCGAAGCGGCACCGCCCGGCGAAGCCTATGTGGTGTTGGAAAACGGCATGCGCATCACCGGCGGCAGCATGTCGGTGCGCATGAGCTACCCGGTCATGCGCCGCCTCGGCGCTCTCGCCCGTGCCATGCTGCTGCAAGCGGGCGCGCAACAGCTTGGCGTGCCAGTCGGCGAGTTGACCACCGAGCCGGGCAAAGTCGTGCATGCCAAGTCGGGCCGCTCGTTGGCCTACGGTGATCTGGCCGAGCGCGCAATGGATCTGCCGGTTCCCGATCCGGCTTCCGTGACGCTGCGTGATCCGAGCCAGTTCCGCTGGATCGGCAAACCGGTGAAGCGTCTCGATGCCTATGACAAATCCACGGGCAAGGCGCTGTACAGCATCGACCTGAAAGTCGACGACATGCTGCATGCCGCCGTGCAACATGCCCCGCGCTTGGGCATGACGGTCGGCAGCCTGCGCAACGAAGAGCAGGTCAAGGCAATGAAAGGCGTGCATTCCGTGCATCGTTTGCCGGGCGCCGTGGCGGTGCTCGCCGAGCGCTGGTGGCACGCCAAACGTGCGGTCGAGGCGATTCAGGTTGATTGGCAAGAACCAACGGCCGAGAGCAAAGTACGGCCGATGCCCGCTGACTTTTCCAGCGATGCCTGGTTCAAGCGCCTTGCTGAAGATAAAGGCCCGGCCAAAGATGATGAAAACCAAGGCGACGTGGCGTCGATTCTCAAGGAGACCAAGACCCGGATCGACGCCACTTACCACAACCAATACCTGAACCACGGCCAGTTGGAGCCGCCTTCGGCACTGGCCCGATTCAATCCGGACGGTTCGCTGGAAGTCTGGTTGCCGAATCAGGCGCCGGACATGTTCCGCGCCGACATCGCCAAACGCACCGGGCTGGATCCGTCGCGCATTACGTTGCATTCGCCACTGCTGGGTGGCTTCTTCGGTCGGCATTTCCTCTACGACTCGGCCAGTCCCTATCCGCAGGCGATTGCGCTGTCCAAGGCCGTTGGCCGTCCGGTCAAACTGATCTGGAGTCGCGAAGAAGAGTTCCTGCGTGACGTGCTGCGCCCGGTTGCCGCAGTGAATTTCCGTGCGGCGCTGGACAGCGACGGCTGGCCGCTGGCAATCGAAGCGATCAGTGCCACCGAAGGGCCGACCGAAGCCCTTGCCGGCAAGCAGGGTGAAAAACTCGACCCCACAGCGCTTGAAGGCTTGTCGGGCAAGTCCTACGCGATCCCCAACAAGCGCATCGCGCAGATCTACGTCAAAGGCCCGGCGATGCTCGGTTACTGGCGTTCGGTAGGCAATTCGCTGAACGATTTCTTCTATGAATCGTTCCTCGATGAACTGGCCGACAAGGGCGGCAAAGACCCGTTCGACCTGCGCCTGCATCTGCTGCGTGACAACAAGCGTTTGACCACGCTGCTGCAAGCGGTGGGTGAACTGTCAGGTGGCTGGAAGCGCGGGCCGTTTACCGCCGAAGACGGCAGCAAACGTGCGCGTGGCGTGGCCATGGCTTCGCCGTTCGGTACAGAGACGGCGGTGATCGCTGAGGTGTCCATCGAGAACGGCCAGGTCAAGGTGCACGACATCTGGCAGGCAATTGATCCGGGCAGCATCGTCAACCCGGCGATTGTCGAGGCTCAGGTCAATGGCGCCGTGGCGCTGGGGCTGTCGCAAACCCTGGTGGAAGAAGCCGTGTGGATTGATGGCAAACCCCGAGCGCGCAATTACGACTTGTATCCGATCCTGCCGCCTGCGCGGATGGCCCGGGTCCACGTGCGTGTGGTCGAGAGCGGGGAAAAAATGGGCGGCATCGGTGAACCGCCGTTGCCAGCGGTCGCGCCCGCCGTCGCTAACGCGGTGGCAAGGCTAACCGGTCAGCGGGTGCGCAGCCTGCCCATGAGCCGACACACCTTCACTTGATCAGCGCCGGAGCGTCCATGAATAACAGCCGATTCGCAAGAACCGCTGGCTGGCTGGCGGTGCCGTGCCTGGTCGCGGCAGGCCTGCTGGCCTGGTATGTAACCCGCGAGCCTGTCTCGCGCCTGGAAACCCATCAGATCGCCGTGGCCGACATCGACCCGGCACTGGTCGCCCGTGGCGAATACGTCGCCCGGCTCAGCGATTGCGTGGCCTGTCACAGCGTGCCGGGCGGCGCACCGTTCGCCGGCAGCCTGGAAATGGCCACGCCGCTGGGCTCAATCCATGCGACCAATATCACTCCGGACACGGAAACCGGCATCGGCCACTACAGCCTGGCGGACTTCGACCGGGCGGTGCGCCACGGCGTGGCACCCGACAGTCGCCGTTTGTACCCGGCGATGCCCTACCCGTCCTACGCCAAGCTCAGTGACGATGATGTGCGTGCGTTGTATGCGTTCTTCATGAAAGGCGTGGCGCCGGTGAAACAGGCGAATATCCCGAGTGCGATTCCGTTTCCGCTGAATCTGCGCTGGCCGATTGCACTGTGGAACGGCGTGTTTGTCGACGCCGAGCCTTACGTGGCCAAACCGTCGCAGGACGAACAGTGGAACCGTGGCGCTTACCTCGTTCAGGGCGCCGGGCACTGCGGCAGTTGCCACACGCCGCGCGGCCTGGCGTTCAACGAGAAGGCACTCGATGACACCGGTAAACCGTACCTCGCCGGCGCCTTGCTCGATGGCTGGTACGCGCCGAGCCTGCGCGATGACCACAACACCGGTCTGGGCCGCTGGAGTGAGGCGGAAATCGTGCAGTTCCTCAAGACCGGTCGCAATAAACACGCGGTGGTCTACGGCTCGATGACTGAGGCGTTCAACAACTCCACGCAGTTCATGAGCGATGACGATCTGAGCGCGATTGCCCACTACCTGAAGTCACTTCCCGGGGATCGCGAACGGGACGGCGCGCCGTGGCAGTATCAAGCGGTTTCGGCAGCGCAACGTCTGGACTCGCCCGGTGCGCATACCTACGTGACGCGCTGCGCTTCGTGCCACGGCCTGGACGGCAAGGGTCAACCTGAATGGATGCCGCCGCTGGCCGGCGCGACTTCTGCACTGGCCAAGGAAAGCGCCTCGGCGATCAACATCACCCTGAATGGTTCGCAGCGTGTGGTCGCGGCTGGCGTACCGGACGCCTATCGCATGCCGGCCTTCCGTGAACAGCTGTCGGATCAGCAGATCGCCGAAGTGCTGACATTCATGCGCAGCACCTGGGGCAATCAGAGCACAGCGGTTGATGCGCAGACGGTGGGCAAACTGCGGGAACACACCGATCCGGCCAGCAGCAGCCCGATCATCCTGCAAATGCGCTAGAGGAGAGAGACTGATGGAAAGCATCGACTTGCTGGTCCTGCGCACGGCGCGGGACTGGCTTGCCGCTGGCGAGCGTGTATTGCTCGCCACGGTGGCGCGCACTTGGGGTTCTTCACCGCGTCCGACCGGGTCGATGATGGCGTTGCGTGACGATGGTCGCGTGGTGGGCAGCGTGTCCGGCGGCTGCATCGAAGACGATCTGATCCATCGCTACACTACGGCCCATGGCGGCAGCGCTTTTAGCGACAGCGCACCGCAAGGGGTGCGCTATGGCGTCAGTGCCGATGAGGCGCATCGCTTCGGCTTGCCCTGTGGCGGCACGCTGGAACTGATCCTTGAGTTCAATCCGTCGTGGCAGTCACTCGACGCGTTGCTGGTGCAACTGGACGCCGGGCAACTGGTTCGCCGTCGCCTGGCGTTGGAGTCCGGTCAGGTCATGCTCGAACCGACTGCGACGCCGGAACAGTTCTGCTTCGATGGCGTGCAGATGCTCAACACCTTGGGACCGGGCTATCGAATGCTGATGATCGGGGCCGGCGCACTGGCCGAGTATCTGGCGACCATGGCGTTGTTCAACGGCTTCAAAGTCGCGGTGTGCGATCCGCGTCCCGAGTACATCGAAACCTGGGCGGTCGATGGTGTGGAGCGCATCATTGGCATGCCGGATGATGTGGTGCGCGACTTCGCGGTCGATCTGCGCACCTGCATCGTTGCCTTGAGCCATGACCCCAAACTCGACGATCTGGCATTGCTGGAAGCGCTGCACAGCCCGGCGTTCTACATCGGCGCCATCGGCTCGCGGCGCAACAGCCAGCTGCGCCGCGAACGCCTGATCGAGCATTTTGGTGAAACCGAAGCGTCACTTGAGCGTCTGCACGGACCGATCGGCGTATACATCGGCAGCAAGACGCCTGCGGAGATCGCCGTCAGCGTGATGGCCGAGATTCTTGCAGCCAAGAACGGTGCAAACTTGCCGAGTGAACTCAGCATCGCCCAAGCGAAATACTCCATCGAATCTGTGGCGACTGCTTCTGCTCGGGATACTTGCCAAACATCGTCCTGATCTCGTCAGTCGTTGTATCGATCCACTCTAGACCAGACGCGAACAGCCACTGATCATTCCTGCGACACATGGACGGCGGACGTCGCAGCAAAACGCTTGCAGATGTGCTGCAATAGCCGTCGAAAAACCGCATCAAGCGTTTACCGGCCTGATTCGTCATACGTCACCAGAGGAGGCCTGAATGCCGAAAAAACTGCCAGTCCATAAAGAGGCCACCACCGCCGCAGACATCGAGCGTTCCATTCAGGCCATGAACAAAATGGCCGAACGTCTCTGGGGCGAAGGCCGAGAAGCCGAGGCCAAAGCCCTGCTCGATGCCCTCGATGCGTTGAACCGGGCGCTGGACAGAATCAGGATTGGCGAGAGTCGCAGAGTTGTGACGCTGCACTGAATAGTGGCATCTGGAACTGACTCATGAATCAGCCGTGCAAACGTGGCATGGCCAAGGATGAACGCTGATGCGCGCGATAAAAACCTTCTTCGGCATTCTGTTGTTACTGTGCGGTTTCGACTTCAGCTACGAAAAACCCCGCAGGGTCTTTACTGCGGGGTTCGTCAGGTTTTGCGTGGTCGTCGCTTTCGTAGAGTTGCTGATACTGCACACGATTTATTACGGCCCGACGCGTTAGCTCTGCGGTTTGAGAATCAGCACCGGCTCACCTTTCTTGACGATGTAAGTCGCCAGTTCGGAACCTTTGTCCTGACCGACATTGCGCGCGATATGCGCCACGCCTTCCGGAATGAACAGCGAATCACCGGCCTTCAACGTGACCGGCGCCCGGCCTTCCAGTTGATACTCGAATGTGCCGCTGATCACATAAGCGACTTCCACGCCCGGATGGGCATGTCGGGGCGAGGTCACGCCCGGTTCGAAATCAACCCGTGCCTGAATCACTTCGCGGTCGGCCGCGCCGAGATCCTGCTTTACCAGATCGGTGCGGCTCAACCCTTGCTGCCAGCTCTTGGGTTGCGCGTCGGCTGCGTGTGCGAAGCCGATCATCGAAGCGAAAATTACTGCGGTGGTCAGAAACAGTGGACGGTGCATGGCGTGCCTCTCAAAGGTCGTGTTGGGGTGACCTCTACTGTGGGCGCGGCATGTAGAAGGGATGTGTCGCAAATCCTCGGTTTGTTGTTTACGTGTGTCCTTGCACGGGATTGATACACGCTTATACAAAGGCCTCGTCGCCGGGGCGCTGCGCCAACAGCCAAGTCCTGAACGCCGCAATCTTGCGGGTATCGGCGGTTTCATGGGGCGTCACCAAATAGAAACCCAAGTCGTCCTTCAATCGCAGATTAAACGGGGCGACCAGCCGGCCCGCGCGCAGGTCATCATCGACATACGTCGAACGCCCGATGCACACACCCTGCCCGTGCACTGCCGCTTGCACGGCCATCATTGCCAGGTCGAAGGTCAGACGCGGGCGCTCGGCCAGTTGCGCACACTCGCCGGCGGCGCTCAGCCAGTTGTTCCAGTCGCCGGCGGTCATGCCACTGACTTGCAACAACGTGTGCTCGAGCAAATCGGCCGGTGCGTTCAGGCTGTTCGACGCGTCGAGCAACACCGGACTGCACACCGGAAAAATCTCATCGGACATCAGGAAATCGGCGCGCAAGCCTTTCCAGTCGCCACGCCCGTAACGAATCGCAGCATCGATGCCGCCCCGACGAAAATCGACCAGTTCGGTGGATGCGCTGATGCGTACATCGATGGCGGGAAACGCCTGCTGAAATGACGGCAATCGCGGCAACAACCATTTGGAGGCGACCGACACCAAGGTATTGATGGTCAACACGCTGTTGTGGTGCGACTCCAGTAACGCCTGTGTTGAATAGCGCAACTCCTGGAACGCTGAGCGAATGCCAGGCAAGTACGCCTGGCCGTCTTCAGTCAGGGCCAGCCCATCCTTGAGCCGCAGAAACAGACTCACGCCCAACTCCTCTTCGAGACGGCGGATTTGATGGCTGATGGCGGTTTGCGTGACGTTCAGTTCTTCGGCAGCCTTGGTGAAGCTCATATGCCGAGCGGCACACTCAAACGCTTTCAAGCCATTGAGCGAGGGGAGTCTGGCGACCATGACGAGTTCGATACTCATGAGATTTTGTCATACGCTAACACCGCAAATGACCTTTGCGAAGACCTGCCCCTGCAAGGGATGCTGACACTTCCTCACCCACTGGAAGTGCCATGAAACTGTATTTCGCCCCGATGACCTGCTCGCTGGCGCCACACATTGTGTTGCGCGAATCGGGGCTGCCCTTCGAGTTGATTCGCGTCAACAACCAGAGCAAGCGCACGGCCGACGGGCAAGACTTTCGCGACATCAACCCCAAGGGCTACGTCGCTGCGTTGCTCCTGGATAACGGCGAAGTGCTGACAGAAGGCCCGGCGATCCTGCAGTTCCTCGCCGATCAGGTCCCCGAAAGCGCACTGGCGTCGACACCCGGCAGTTGGCAGCGGACGCGCTTGCAGGAGGACCTGAACTTCATCAGCACGGAAATTCACGGTGGCTGTGCGCCGCTGTTCGATGCGCAAATGCCACAAGCGACCAAAACGATTTTTACGCAAAAACTGTTCAAACGCCTCGACTACCTGAACCGCAGGCTGGTGGATCAGGACTATTTGCTGGGCACATTCGGAGTCGCCGATGCCTACCTGTTTACCGTGTTGACGTGGCTGCCAAGCTTCAATATCGACCTGCAGCACTGGCCGGCGCTGGCCGCCCACTCACGCCGTATCGCCGCCCGCCCCAGCGTCGTTGCAGCCATAGCGGCAGAAGCGGCGACGCTGCCGGTTTGATCGCCCTCTACGCTCTCGCTGCGGTGGCGGCTGATCATTTGTCCGTTAGCCCTGAATCTGTAAACTGGCGCAATTTACTCGCTCACACAAGGGATCCGCATGGCTAACCAAGACATCACCTTTACCCCCGATCCGGACGCAGACTCGATTTCGTCGGACGTCACCACGTTCAACGGGATCATGATGTCCACGCAGATCCCGACCCGTGCCGACGGCAGTCTGGAACTGGGCGACATCACCCTGCAAAGCGAATGCACCCTGCAAGCGCTGAAAGTTGCACTGGAACGCGCCGGCAGCTCGATGGACCGGGTGATGCACCTGACCATCTACCTGACCGACATGGCCGATCGCGCGGCATTCAACGAGGTGTACAAGCGCTACTTCGCCAAGCCATGGCCGGTGCGTGCGGCGGTGGGTGTGGCGTCGCTGGCGGTTGAAGGCATGCGTGTGGAAGTGACTGCGATGGCGGCCAAGGCCTGAATTCCACGCCTTTAAGTCATCAGCCGCCGACTCATAGACCCGAGCCAAGCCTCTAAAGACTGGCTCGGGTCCTTTTCAGGATCGCTTCCGGGCTTCAAGTGGCCCTGTTGCGACAAGCGATAACTTTCCATCCTTCACGCTATATTTTTTGACTTTACCGCGGTCCTCAAACTCAAAGTCGAAGTGGAAATCGGCGATTATCGAATTGTTCGTGTCATTTCTGTGAAACTCAATTTTTCCCGCACTGGCATAGATGATATCCGGGGTCATCGTGATGAGCCCTTGCACACTACTACCCTGCCCCCCTATGTCGTGTTCCCCATCGGGTAGCTCGTTATTGATAACGAACGACATTATTTCGAGAATGTTGTTTGCATCATCTCGATGGTGTGCGATCAGACTAAAGGTCTCGGTGGAACCGAAGTAGAAAGCTCTGCCTTCTTTGGTTGCCTGGAATACCGGCCCGTCAAGGTGCGGATGGATGGGGTCAATCACTGCTTTGTAGTAAATTTCCGGCGCGCGGGTCCTTCTGTTCAAGTTATTTTTGTTGATGCCTAAATAACGAAAATAGTCTTTATCGTTCATAGCAACATGTCCTTTTCGTAATGAATGTTCGGCGAGCGATTTCATTACTATTTCGAACTTCCTTCTGCACAACAACTGACAGGTCTGACAGTTGCGCGAATCCGCGAAACGTGCCGAGCGCGATTTGCAGACCATCGGTACAGAGGTGCCGACATGTCGTTTCACGGGTAGAATGCGCGCCTAACCGTGACAGCCTGACTAAAAAAACTATGTCCTTGCCCAAGCATCACCTGGAATTGCTCAGCCCTGCCCGCGATGTCGCTATCGCCCGTGAGGCGATCCTGCACGGCGCTGACGCCGTGTACATCGGCGGCCCAAGCTTCGGCGCGCGCCATAACGCCTGCAACGAAGTCGGCGAAATCGCCGAACTGGTGGAGTTCGCCCGCAAGTATCACGCGCGCATCTTCACCACCATCAACACCATCCTGCACGACAACGAACTGGAACCGGCGCGCAAACTGATCCATCAGTTGTACGACGCCGGGGTCGACGCGCTGATCGTTCAGGATCTGGGCGTGATGGAGCTGGACATTCCGCCGATCGAGCTGCACGCCTCAACCCAGACCGATATCCGTACGCTGGAGCGGGCGAAGTTCCTCGATCAGGCCGGTTTCTCGCAACTGGTCTTGGCCCGCGAGCTGAACCTGCAGGAAATCCGCGCGATCGCCGACGAAACCGACGCCGCCATCGAATTCTTCATCCATGGTGCGTTGTGCGTGGCCTTCTCCGGCCAGTGCAACATCTCCCATGCGCAGACCGGGCGCAGCGCCAACCGTGGCGACTGCTCGCAAGCCTGCCGTTTGCCGTACACCCTCAAAGATGAAAAGGGTGGCGTGATCGCCTACGAAAAACACCTGCTGTCGATGAAAGACAACAACCAGAGCGCCAACATCCGCGCCTTGGTCGAAGCCGGTGTGCGTTCGTTCAAGATCGAAGGTCGTTACAAGGACATGGGCTATGTGAAGAACATCACCGCCTATTACCGTCAGCGCCTCGACGATGTGCTCGAAGACCGCCCGGACCTGGCACGCGCCTCCAGCGGCCGCACCGCGCACTTCTTCCTGCCCGACCCGGAAAAAACCTTCCACCGTGGCAGCACCGACTACTTCGTCACCGATCGCAAGATCGACATTGGCGCTTTCGACTCGCCGACCTTCACCGGTCTGCCAGTGGGCACCGTCGAGAAAGTCGGCAAACGCGATATGCAAGTCGTCACCCACGAGCCGCTGTCCAACGGCGATGGCTTGAACGTGCTGGTGAAACGCGAAGTGGTCGGTTTCCGCGCCAACATCGCCGAAGCCAAAGGCGAGTTCGAAGAAGACGGCGAGAAGCGCTACCGCTACCGCGTCGAGCCGAACGAAATGCCCGAAGGCTTGTTCAAGCTGCGCCCGAATCACCCGCTCAATCGCAATCTCGATCACAACTGGCAACAGGCGCTGCAGAAGACTTCGTCAGAACGTCGCGTCGCCCTGAGCTGGGTTGCGCGCTTGCGTGAAGAACAACTGGAAGTGACCGCCACCAGTGAAGAAGGCATCAGTGCCAGCGTCACCCTGCCCGGTCCGTTCGGTGTGGCCAACAAGCCTGAGCAAGCACTGGAGCAATTGCGCGATCTGCTCGGCCAGCTCGGCACCACGCAGTACCACGCCACCGACATCAAGCTGGATGCGCCACAGGCGTTCTTCATCCCGAACTCGCAGCTTAAGTCGCTGCGTCGTGAAGTGATCGAAGCCCTGACTACCGCCCGTGTCGCCGCTCACCCGCGTGGCGGCCGTAAAGCCGAAACCAGCCCGCCGCCGGTGTACCCGGATTCGCACCTGACCTTCCTCGCCAACGTCTACAACCAGAAGGCGCGTGACTTCTACCACCGTCACGGCGTGAAGCTGATTGACGCGGCGTATGAGGCGCATGAAGAGCCAGGCGAAGTGCCGGTGATGATCACCAAGCACTGCCTGCGTTTCTCCTTCAACCTGTGCCCGAAACAGGCGAAAGGCGTGACCGGCGTGCGCACCAAAGTCGCGCCGATGCAGTTGATCCACGGCGATGAAGTGCTGACGCTGAAGTTCGATTGCAAGCCGTGCGAGATGCACATCATCGGCAAGATGAAAGGCCACATCCTCAACCTGCCGCAACCGGGCAGCGTGGTCGGCCACATCAGCCCCGAAGACCTGATGAAAACCATTCCGCGCGCACCGCACTGAGTGGACGACGTGCGCGGTGCTTAGGCGCCGCGCATGCCTGCCCTGCTCCGCCAGGCCAAATCGCAGGCATAAAAAAACGCCAACTTCTTGCGAAGTTGGCGTTTTTTTCGAATATGGCAGGGGCGGCTGGATTCGAACCAACGCATGGCAGGATCAAAACCTGCTGCCTTACCGCTTGGCGACGCCCCTACTGCTCTTTCCAGCTACTCCGTTAGGTTCGCTGTGAGAACGGGGCGCAATTTACCAAGGTTTTTTTGCTTTGGGAAGCGCGAAGTGAAATATTTTTTGTTTTAAAACAGCGACTTATTATTTTGGCCTGAATCAGGTCCAGGGGGAGTCGGTTTATCCGCTGTGTATCACACTGTGTACGACCCCCACCGCGACACATCGACTTTCAACAGAGCCGTTCTTCGACACAGGCCAGATACGTCCCCACGCTCAAATGCACTCAAGGTTTCAAGGGTTCAAAACGACCCCTCGGCCAACAGCTCGCAAAAGGAGACGTCACCATG
>Ga0307510_10001363_pt1 | contig 26664 bp, 21 predicted proteins | sample 12_EM_MG_FD_207224 | JGI IMG/M metagenome (GOLD analysis project Ga0307510, IMG submission 207224) | Populus trichocarpa ectomycorrhiza microbial communities from riparian zone in the Pacific Northwest, United States - 12_EM | ecosystem: Host-associated > Plants > Roots > Unclassified | place... | reverse complement strand
ACCAACATGGTGAAGGATATTACGGGCGGCGGTGCCAGGACATGCATCCTAGAGAGTACGTGGCGCCGGCCAGTGAATTCCGAGAGCTTTGTTGATGAGATAGACCGAAGGGGTAAGGCCCTTCGATTAGGGGGTTGGTAAAGGGATGGAGTAGGTGGAATCTATGCACATGTATCGCCAATCTACGTGCAGAGGGCATGGAAGAGTGGGTTGGAGGAAGCTGTTAGGGCGAGTCATACAGTATTTTAAAATTTTGTTCTCAAGCTATTACAAATATTAGGAGACCCCAGGGTTACTGAAAAATGTTTATGAAAGTTTCTTGTTTTCGAGTTTACAAGGACCTTGCGCTGTGCGGTTCCTCTTTTTCACAATACAGAACTTGAAGATCTGCCAGAAATTCGGTACTCGAAGAATGCCCTTTCGGCTTCCTAATGCCCGTGCATTTATTGGGGACGTTAGTTTTCCCCTACGGTTCTTCCGGTATTGTGAAAACATCACGAGTGAAGATCTATGATTGCGCTTCCTGCAGACACCGTGATGGTCATGTTATGTAAAATCAAAAGGTTCAACGCTGCCCCGTTTCTTCTGGGAGTGATAGTGTCTAGCAGCTATGTTTGGGCACGGATTCGCATCAGCGCGTTGATCAGTGGGGAGGGGCTGAGGAGTATCACTGCGCGCTCATCGCCCAAGTGATGCACACTAGGTTCTCGCCCTAACCATCACAGGGGCTTTCCATGCCTCTATTTTATATGTTCTCAATAGCAAGTCTGCGGAGCTTGGGAATGCTCTTGCAATCGTGGCTTACTACAGGAAATAGGGATCTAGCCTAACCCTACACAAGGTTCTGTTGTTTTCGAGTTTATGTACTTGCCCGATAGCGGGGTTCTGGCCCCCCAATCTGGATGCCGCAGGAGGAAGCTCGTGTCTGCTGGGTCACACGTGATTAGTTATCTCTTTCACTGCACTGAATATACAACTCATTAAACCAGAAGAAACTGTTGTGATTTCAGTCTATTCACCATACTAGCGCGAATAAAGAAACCCCCCTGATTGTATCTCAGGTGCGTCGGTGAAAAATTAGAAAATTACTTCTACTGGTCAAACACAGGTCTAAGGGCAAGGGTATGCGTTTCGATTTTTGTGGACCCATCCGGATATAATTAGCCCTAAAAAGACTATCACCCGTTGAAAACCAATGGGGGCCACGATATGATGCCCGGAATGATATCATCTTGAAACCAAGTCTATTCTCGTGTTAAGGCGGCTTTAGGAACGCCTACGTGAGGCCGTCAGGTATCAGAGGGAGAAGTCTACTGGTATGCGTAATTCATCTCTCCGTTTATCTATCCGTCTATCTCTAGCAAAGGAAAGCAGAGGGGAAATAAGTACATGAAGAATTAGGGAAGGAGGAGATTGCGTAACCAGGAATCAATTTAACTAGGAAATTGTGATCAAAAAAACGACTCAAGCTAACAAATGAAATAGTCCCCCGGGTACTGTAGCTGCATGCGAGGAACGGAAAATCATGAACCTGTGTTCTTGAGTGTTAACAGAGATCCGTAGGGTTCGGAGGGGCATGACCACATACATGTAGGATTTCCGCCAGTGGGTGCAGCGGAGAACCTTCTTGATCAGGCTGTAGGGCTGATGCGAAGGAATTAGATGGCAGGTAACTTAGTGGAGATGGTGGTGGCTATAAGAACGCACCCTAGGATCCCTGAGAGGGAAGAAGAGTAGTGCTGGGAAAGGAGGAATCCCACGCGACTTGAGCGCAATCAATTGACTTCCCTAGGGCTCTCTCTCAACCTACGTCTTTCATGGCAGATGAGCCCGCTGTGTGTCTGCACTATCTGTAGACTCTCGAGCATGTAGTAACCTCATTACCCCTCTATGCCCCCTACAAGTAGCATAAGAGAGCGGTGTCCTCCCGTATTTATCTGACCTGTTGGGATCGACCCCTTTCTGTTTTAGCAAGAGCTTCACCACTTCTTCATGTCCGTTGGCAGCAGCACATCCGAGAGGTGTTCGATCAGTCGCATCTGGACGATTGGGGTCGACATCTTCCCGCTCCAGTAGAAGCTTGACGACCCCGTCATGTCCGCCGAGGGCTGCCCACCCGAGCGGTGTTCGATCATCCGTATCCGGGCGACTAGGGTCGACATCTTCCCGCTCTAGCAATAGCTTGACTACCCCTTCATGTCCAGAGATAGCAGCCAATCCGAGTGGTGTTCGACCATTCTCATCTGCGTGATTGGGGTCGACATCTTCCCGTTTTAGCAGGAGGCTGACGAGTCCCATATATCCGCCGAAGGTAGCCAGCCCAAGTGGTGTCATCCCATCCTCGTCCGGGTGATTGGGTTTGACATCTTCCCGCCCCAGCAGTCGCTTAGCCACTCCTTCATAGCCGTTGAGAGCAGCACACCCGAGCGGTGTCCGATCATCTGGATCCGGGTAGTTGGGGTCGACATCTTCCCGTCCCAGCAATAGCTTGACTACCCCTTCATGTCCAAAGACAGCAGCCCATCCAAGTGGTGTTCGATCATCCGAATCTGAGCAATTGGTATCAACATCTTCCCGTCCTAGCAATAGCTTGACCACCCCTTCATGCCCAAAGATAGCAGCCCATCCAAGCGGCGTTCGACCACTCAAATCTGGGTGATTGGGGTCGACATCTTCTCGTTTTAGCAGGAGGCTGACGAGTCCCATATGTCCGCCGGAGGCAGCCAGCCCAAGTGGTGTCATCCCATCCTCGTCCGGGCGATTGGGGTTGACATCTTCCCGCCCCAGCAGTCGCTTAGCCACCCCCTCATGTCCCTCGACAACAGCGCATCCGAGCGGTGTTCGATGATTCGAATCTGGGCGATTGGGGTCGACATCTTTCCGCTTTAGCAAGAGCTTGACAACTCCTTCATAGCCGTTGAGAGCAGCACACCCGAGCGGTGTCTGATCGTCCTCATCTCGGCGGTTGGGGTCGACATCTTCCCGTTCCAGCAATAGCTTGACTACCCCTTCATGTCCAATGATGGTAGCCCATCCGAGTGGTGTTCGATCATTCGAACCTGCGTGATTGGGGTCGACATCTTCCCGTCCCAGCAGTAGTTTGGCCACTCCTTCGTGTCCTTGGAAAGTAGCCCACCCGAGTGGCGTTTGGCCATACTTATCAACATAATTGGGGTCGACATCCTCCCGCCCTAGAAGTAGCTTGACTATTCCTTCATGCCGTTCGACAGCAGCACACCCGAGTGGTGTTCGGCCATTCGAATCTGGGCGATTGGGGGCGACATCTTCCCGTCCTAGCAACAGCTTGACCACTTCTTCGTGTCCCTGGAAAGTAGCCCACTCGAGTGGCGTTTGGCCATACTTATCAACATAATTGGGGTCGACATCCTCCCGCCCTAGAAGTAGCTTGACTACTCCTTCATGCCCCTTGGCAGCAGCACACCTGAGTGGTGTTCGGCCATTCGAATCTGGGCGATTGAGGTCGACATCTTCCCGGTTTAGCAGCAGCTTGACCACTCCTTCGTGTCCGTTTATAGCAGCACACCCAAGCGGTGTTCCATCATTCGAATCTGGGAAATTGGGATCAACATCTTCCCGTCCTAGCAATAGCTCGACCACTCCTTCGTGTCCTTCGGCAGCAGCAGACCAGAGTGGTGTTTGGCTATACTTATCTGGGCGATTAGGGTTGACATCTCCCCTTTCCAGCAGTAGCTTGATCGCTCCCTCATGTCCCTTGATAGCAACCCATCCGAGTGGTGTTCGATCGTTAACATCTGGGCGATCGGGGTCGACATCTTCCCGCCCTAGCAGTAGCTTAATCACTCCTTCGTGTCCTTCTATAGCAGCACACCCGAGTGGTGTTCGATCATTCTTATCTGGCCGATTGGGGTCGACATCTTCCCTCCCTAGCAGTAGCTTGACCACTCCTTCGTGTCCTTGGAAAGTAGCCCACCCGAGTGGCGTTTGGCCATACTTATCAACATGATTGGGGTCGACATCTCCCCTTTCCAGCAGTAGCTTGGCCACCCCTTCATGTCCCTCACCGGCAGCACACCCGAGTGGTGTTCGATTATCCACATCTGGGCGATTGGGGTCGACATCTCCCCTTTCCAACAGTAGCTTGGCCACCCATTCATGTCCCTCACCAGCAGCACACCCGAGTGGTGTTCGATTATCCACATCTGGGCGATTGGGGTCCACACCCTCCCGCCCCAGTAGCAGTTCCGCCGCTCCTACATGTCCATTCTTCGCTGCCCACGCAAGTGGTGTTCTACCCGTGCAATCTTGTTGGTCGGTCTCACAACCTTCAACATTTATAATCGCTGTCACAAGTTCAACAATCCCGAAGAACGATGCGCAGTGTAGTCCGGAGAAGAGCGGAGAAGTGCCGACGTCTCTGATAAAATCGGGACGCGTAACTTGCTCTAAAAGTGACACAGCGAATACATGGTCTCCGTACTGACCTAAGAGCTCTAACGCAAGGGTCCTGGCATGATCTGACAGCTCCTTCCCCGCATGTGTTCCCCAGTATCTCGAAGAATATTTGAGGAATGGCATGTTTTGATGGTCTGGGAAAGAATGAGATGTGAGATCCTTGACTTGTTGTGAGTTAAGATAGGTCAAGCATGTTTCGGCAAGTATCGAGTGAGGTTTACTGAAGAGATTCGGGTGATTGCAAAGATACTCTTGGACAGTACAGTGGATTAACCGCACAGTTGAAGCTTCCCTATCGACCGTGATCAAGCCTTGACAGCATTGTAGCAAAGTATCCATCGAAGGAATATTTTCGGGATCGAAATCCATTGCTCCTATCTCCACTGCCAGCGCGTGGCGTAGCTCATCCACCTGTAGCGGTCGTTCCGAATGGCAGACCCATGTGAGAGTAGCCATCGCAAGTCGTGTCATTTCCTCACCCCGTGCCTTTATGCGCTCCAGTATCACACCATATGCATCCCCTAACCCTGCGCCTTCCTTTATTGACTCGAGTACCTTTTTCCGCCGAGCAATGGTGGTCCCCCGCAGGATTGCCTCGATGTGGAGAGAAGCGAGTAGGAATCTAAATCCAAATATGTTAGCCGCCAACCCAGGGTAGCTCGTCCTTTGCACTCGGTTCTACATACGTTTCTGAGTTCATTTCGGGAATGGTCTTCATAATCTCTGCCTTCAATGCACTGCTCATTGCCCCCGGGGTAGTGTCATTCTTGAGCTTATCGCACAGATACCTAACAACACCATCTTCCGTCTGTATCGATCTAAAAGCTGCCGCTCCATCTAACCTCTCCTCCACCTCACTCCGCACTTGTGGTCTCCCGGTCATAAATATGCGAGTATTTGGTGACCACTGCAGAATCTGTCGCAGTGACTCAAGAATTACCTTTCGATGCTTCGGCACACATTCGTCAAGTGCATCAACACAAATAAACGTGCGTTTTGTAGCTGCGATGGCCTGAAACATCTTCAGAATCCCTGAAACTTGTAGTCCTCTACCCCCAATACCCTTTCTCTGCTTTTGGAAATCCCGGACTACTGCTTCGGGGATCCCCCCCAGTCCGCTAACAAACTGTCTCAGCAGGGAGCCCAGCATATTCACTGGTGACTGCTCATTCCGGGCAGCAAAGTCGAAGTAAAAGCACATGACGGCAGTATCTCCTTCGCCGGCCTCATCGCACAGCTTGTCTATAACTAGCGAACTATTATCGCAACCTATCAGCAATAACATTCACCGATTCCGAGAACGATGCATTCTCTCTTACATAATGTAGCTCTTGCCCACTCCGGGATTTCCGTCGCAGAATAAGGTCGCAGGATTGGATTCATCCTCCCTGCTGGCATCATGCCATCGTCTAAATTCCCTAGTCTCCAGTAGCCATGCTCCTATACCGTCCACCCGCTCGGCAACGATATCCCGGTGCCGCACCCATGGCTCTAACGGAGACAGCCATGCCAATATTTTAGCCTCGTCATCAGAGGCGCTGAAGTTGAAGCTATTCGCGATGTTGATAGAGGTATTGTTATGGCTAAAAAGTTGCGACATTTTTTGATTTTCACGGCTCTGGATGATGAGAGGAAGGTGATGCTAGACTTGGGGTCTGTTAAGGCAACTACTTCAAGTCGAGGAAAAGCGGGGTTCATCCTGTAGTAAAGCCTCGCGCCTAACTCGAAACTCTCTGATCACCGGATCCATCATTCGTTACACAAACGTCCAAGAACTGGTTGCAAAAATAGAAAACAGGGCCGTATGTGGCTGCCTTATGTTGAACCGTGTCAGCCCTGCCTGATATGCCAAAGGCCTAGCCCTGCCCAGCTCATACGGAAACTCAGGAGAAATATTCAGAGCATTTCGCAGCACCAATAACAGGCATGCGATGAAAGCAGCCATTCCATGATATCAACAGCAACAGTCGATCTCCTTCCCTCCTTCCTCCACGAGGAGTTCAGGGGACCCCGCAATTATTCTCGCCCTTGATTCTCCAACCCGCGACGCCTACAGCTGTTCCAGCAGCGCAACCCTAACCTCCGCATCCCTACTCAATCCCCACAAAGACCCCCTAGTGCCTATTTCCCCGCTCACTATAGTACCTCTTCACCAACCCACTCCACCAACATTGAACATTCCCAGCGCATTCGTAGGTGAATGCAGCCTCTACCTCGAACCAGACACCCCCCCCTCTATCCTCTGCAAACCCCCAACCATCCCAACTCCATACCCCCCGCAGCCCGTCCTCTTCCCTCTCTCACCCCCCCCCCCCCCCTTCTCCGCATAACGACGCAGTACCATGCTAGACGCACCATCGCTACCACAGCACCCTCCTCACTGTACCGCCCGATGCACAACTATGAGAACTCGCCACGACAAGCCTCCCACTCAGCCCTAGACCCGCAATTCCGTTCTCTGGCGCAGCGCCTTGCGCCCGATCCCCAACCCCCAGCATGCCAGCCTCCTCCTCTCATCCTAATACTCCTTCTAACCGTACTCGAAAACTGCCTGGAAAAGGTTCTGCCCGCGCAAGCCGACAGCGGCGAGCACCATGCAGCCCTTGCCCTCGCATGGAATATCGCTCCGACACATACCAAGGTTGCGGTGACGAGCACAAGGGGCCCGCAGGCGCATGGGTAGCATACGTTCCCCCGCCCAAAAAGGGCGAAGGTAGTCTTGCTAGAAGTACCCGATGGAGGACTGTTCCCGGACGAAGTCCGCGCGCACCCCGATAAGGCCCTTAGCCAGCTAGTGATCACGAAAGTGGAAGAAATTCTGCGTATCGCTGCCTCGCACTACGCTACTACGTTCACTCGCGGTGAGGGGAGGGAGGAACCGAGGAAGGTGCCGACACGGAAGTCTATTCTTGGAGGGTCCTGCTCAAGGGGATGGGGAGGGGGGGGGTTGGGGCTGGATAGATGGATAGTGGAAGTCAGGCTCCTCGGACTCGTGGGGATCCACACGTGTTGGCGATGCTCCCTAGGTAGGTGCGGTGGACTGTTGCTAGAGCAACTATATAGCGAAGTGGATTGCATGGCCTGGCAAGGTGCAGGGCGATATAGGCAGTAGCACCAAATGCATCGCAGAGATTAGGTAGCGCTTGGGAGCAGAGGCCGAGAAGTTCGTTGATCAGATGGATTGGGGGGGAGGCCCTTTGATTGGGGGCTGGTGAAGTGATTTGTCGTGGGTTTTATATTTCGGGGGATTTTTTTTAATTTTTAATTTTTTTAATTCTTCTGTTAGTAGGGAAGCTAAGCGGTTTTACAAATTCCCTTCTTTTTCGCTTTCGTCTTATCCCCTTTCATACGCATCACGTAGCGCCGCACTCTTACCGAATACATACAATTTCATCCGCGGTACTTGATCACAAATACCTGTGGTTCCGATCACTACCACCACAACACAACAAATCTAATACGCCCTGTCTAGAGCACCTGCGCTAAGACCGCCTAACTAATTCCCACATACCTTTACTACCCTGCGACACCGCGGAAAGTGTAGTAACAGCCCTCAAGAGTAAACTAGGCACGACCCAAAGACTCTATGCAGAGATCCGTGATTGAGAAACCTTATACCCGATGGATACACAAATTCCAAAACCGAGCGATCTCGTCTATCCTACCGTAACTATAACCCCAAACTCTATTAGTGTAACACATCAATTATCCGAAGCATAACAGGTGACATTGCCCATTCCCAAACACAGCAGAGCTCCCGAATACTGACAGACCCCCGCTATCCAACCAATTAGGGTCAGTGTTTTACTACTCCAGCAGGAGCTTCGCCCTCCATCCTACTCATTCGCTTCACCCACCCAGGCGATGTTATGACAACACAGGATCCAGCACAACTGTGACAAGTACAGTAAGTACCGCATCAATTTAGCCTGGACGCTCAGATACGTAGAGGAAATTAGGGTTTTTTTCCTAATTCTTATATTCGAGCACTTCCTACCCATTGCCTATAAGTACCAGGTCCAGCAAGAAGTTACGGAACAATTACTTGAAGCCAAAATCAAACTGTTGGACTAGCAAGGAAGGTCTAAGATAGACTATTTCCTGGGGCCAGCAATTCCCGGGAGTCTGCCTTCCTATTACTACATTACCGTATTTCCACGCGCTCGGATAATCCACGAACTACCTCCATCAGACTCCAAATCTCCACAGTCAGCGGCAACACACCCCGAGAAGGGACAATGCTTTCCTAACACAGTACAGCTTGAGCGGGCTAGGCTTTATTAGATCTCAGTAACTCCGTAATTCCGCTAACTTGTCCAGCGCAAGGAACTACCGTCCAGCTGCATTGCTTATCTGATAGTCGATTGTCCCAGTAAATAGCATCTCTATTTCTATACACGAAGTTAACCAAGCTTTTAGCCGGCGATATACAAAGAGTTCTTCGGCTGCCATTCATCCTAGTCGAACCCCTGCAGTCCTTCTAGCAGTCTGCACGAACAAGCATGATAGAATCTCGCGAATAACAACTAGTCCCCCCACTCTACTCTCTTCAGAGAAGATGGGCGACAGGGGTATTGACTCAAGATCCCGTAAAAGGTTACGGTGCAAGCACAGTACCGGTATGATACTGTACAAGTACCGGTACCGGTATTTGAGGTTAACCAGCCCAATATATCCCTGTCCCTTCCGGTCAACGGGGGTCCCTGCCCTTGTGTGTAGGTAAGGATATTACTCGAGTAGCCATAAGACGGACAGGGATGTGGAGGCCATGGGTGGCCTGTGTGTATACCTCTGCGTAACACCAATAATAGTAGAAGCAGCGTAGTACCTCGCTCGAATATCTAGATCCTAAAGAATGTTAGATTGCCTCTAGGGCGTACGGTTAGGAGGTTATGCGGATATGCAGTTGCAGGAATATACGGGCGCGCGGATAGGAGGATATGCGGCTAGGAGATATACGGTTATAGGGCATGTGGCTGTGGTTCGCGGTGGTCAGTCAAGCATTTAGCAGTGGGTTGTTGTTTTCACATCCTACGCCACTAGACACAGGTATCAATTTTAGGTTTTGTTGATACCCGTCGTCATTGGGTATTAGGTATCCGGTATTTGGTTTCATGATGTTTATTTCATGCCCTTTATCCTTAGACATACGGGGGTTAGCGCACTGGCAAGGCTTAGGCTTTAGGGATCACAAAGGATAATGGGATGTGCTGGCTCTGGATTGGTTGTGTCAGCTCGGTGTGTTTCTTTAGAGTTTTTGAGTTTCGCGGCCTTGCCGGTTAGACGGAGATGTGTATCTCCCAGCCTGCCCTTAGCTCGCTGAGAGAGTATCGAACCAATTCACCGTTCTTCCATATTCCGCTGGGCTTAGAGCCTATCACGATTGCACTTCCGTTCTTTCCTTTTCTCGTGCTTTTTGTAGGCTCCATCAAAGAAAATATACTCTCCTTAACCATCTGGTAGTGCCCGCTTTTCTACTACCCTGACCATACTCATCCTATTGACGACTCCCCACAGCACAACCTCGAGTTCACGCTGCTTTACACATCCCAGCGCTACTCAAAGCACAGCACGTCCTCCGGCCACCGGTGCCCCTGTACGTCCCCCACTAACACCCACCCCCGAGCACAGGAAGGAATGAAAAACGCATATAATCAGACACACCCAAAAGCTGATGGAAGAATCCATGTAAAGCACCGCTAAAAGCAACCGGGAGTCACCAGTATCAGATACCCAATACACTAGTAAGCAAGAGAGAGCGCAATACGGTACCCACAAGCTACCCTATTCCCACCACTATAGCTCAGAGCCCTCCAGTAAGCCCAGCGAGCCAATACTCCTACCCACGAAGAACCGAAGCAGGAAAATTTACCTACTAACTTCTTTACTAACTCTACCCCCTTTTCCCGGGAGCGTGGACAAATGAGTGCCCGGTGCTGTACGCCCGCTACCACCCCCCCATACAGCCCCTCTCAAATAACACAACACTGATGATATATCTGGTGTCTCCTCTACCGATAGAGCGTCTAACCCCTCACACAATCTCTAGGACGCATGGTACATACATGGAAGAACTCGGTTCACTTGTACGGCGCAATACACTGCGGCACTAACTACGGCAATTAAGCCCAAATCCAGATAAAAAAGTAGTAGTAGCTCTATATTATCTCTCTCAGGAACCCCCCCTCCCCTCAATCCCCACAGAGTAGGATCCCTTAACCCATACAATACACATTCCAACCGTAGGAGCTAGCTCCACTCTTAAAGTCCTTATTACCCCGGCGACTGCCCTATAATGCACATTCCAGTGGCGAAGGGGCTCATCTCCTACATACCAGAAGCCAGATCCCCGACCCCCGAGATCGGGAGGGAGAGACAAATAATGGTAGAGCGCCAGTAGGAGCTTCTCCGTCTATCCTACTTGTAAATTGCGGGAGGGTTTAAGTAACCCGGGTAGATCTTCGACAGCATCTTAATACCGTAAATTTCCTATGGCAGTGGCAGTATCATACTCTCGGAGTCAAGCTCCCGCCCCGCACCCTCCACGGTTTGTTTGGATAGCACTGTGCTGGTCACTGTTCCCATCAAAAAAGGGCACGCACTACAAGCTAGCCATAAAATTAAGGTAACCTCTAAAAAAATATCAAACCCCCAATAGCCCCAGTATATACATAGAAAACCGTTATAGAACCAGCTCAACTAGAGCAAAAGTAAACAAGCCAACCCTCCCGATCATACCCCATACCCCATCCCACCCGTCTTCCTTTCCCCTCCTTTCCCTCCAATACTTCCCTCCGCCTTGCTAATACCAATACCAAACCATTTTTACCTATTCCACACACATACATACATCAAACTTAAGTGTTGTAATAAAATGTCAAGGGTATCAAAAAGAATAAGTATCAAAAAGAGAGAAAGAAAAAAGGCAATGTAGTAGCCCAACTCCGAATGCGGTAGACAAATGACTTGCACACGCTAGGAAAGAAAATAAAAGCATATCGTAAAAGTAAATAAGTGAGTAAACAAAAAAGAAGAGAAAAAAAAGAGAATATAAGGTGATGGAATACCCCCTCTAGGATGCAATAAGACTAGGGAAAAAATGCACAACAAAAAAGAGAAAATAATCATGTACATTGATCTACAAGTGTGTTCTTTGGCCATTTATGCTTCGTGGAGGCCCAATTTGTTAGATTTGGGTTCATAAATGCTTCGAGGTGATCCTCAATATATTTCGTTGTAGGATACCCAGGGGGGTCGCAAGTAACCGAGCAGTCCTCGCAATCTTCATCTTGCCAAATACGAATCCTGGTGGGAAAAATCAGTGGGCCAAAATCTAAAACAGTCAGGAATGACATACCAATCAATCCTCATTTTCGCCGGGAGCAACTTGTTGATCTCGGGAAAGTCAATGTATGAGAACGAAGACCCCATTCCCACGTTGGCAATGACAGCCATGGGTTCATTTGGGACCGGCCGCTGTCCAATATTGCCATTTGGCCCAGTGGCGGCGGCATTCATCCTCCATGTCTTTAAATCTCCGATATTCCATTCAATCATCCCCTCACTGCCCGGCTCATACTCAAACCCATAGGTTTGATACTGCTTCCCATCGTACCAGTCGTTATTCAAAATAGAAAGACCAGAAATAGCCTCCTGGAAGTATCCACCACGATATGCATTCATGGAGGTAAACTCAGGGTGGTAGACGGCAACATGGTCGTAATCCGGCTGATACCACAGATCGAAAGGTGCGACTTGAGCGGACTGAGAAGCCGAGCCAACAATAATTTTGCCCTCCTTATCGATAGCTCCAACACTAGCTTCGATAGCATCTATTTCAGGGGCAGATCTAGATTTTCCCGGGCTCGGATGGTCCTCGTTGGCGCAAGTACATGCAGGAAGTTTCATCCCTGGAAGGAAGCTGATACCATCAGGGCTCGACTGATTCGCAGTGATACCAGCATCGCATTCGTCATGATAAGTATAAGGCCACATTCCCTCAGTCGTAGCAAGATATCCCGGACGACCAAGATTGCCCATAGTCCAGAAACCCGGCCAGAAACCAGAAATATCGCCACGTCCAGGAAGGGAAAGACTTGCTATACTCCACATCAGAACGAATTCAGCAAAAAGGGAATCGGACAAAATACCTTCAATGATCCCACCCTTGAAACACATCTTATTCCAACTCTGCAGCATTCCTGAGCGAAAATCCAAATCGTGATTCCTAAAGGCGGCGAATTCGATCTCGAGATATCCATCTTTGGTAGTGATAGCATCCGGATCGTACCACTCCAAATCACCAGTAGCAGCACTATGAGATCAAGGTTAACAATGGAATTACGTATACTGATCCTCCGGTTGCGCTCACTAATGAATATCAACAGCTTCCCTGGGTAACTAGTTAGCAAAATGAAGTATAGATCACGACGCATCAGATAACATACCAATAGGGATCATCCTGGGGATAGAACGTCCTTCCAGGTTTATTGAATTCGTCCGAAAACTACGCCTTTTTAGCTTTGTCCCCCGTTTTGTGTCTCCCTTGGGCGGATGCACTAACCACCAGTTTATATTCTTTCCCCGATGCAGACTTCTTCGTCCTCGCACTCTCGGGAGTATCCGGGTCAATCAGCGAGCGTCGGACATTCTTTAGTAAGTCTATTGGGCCGATATCGATACACAACTCTCCAGCGTCACAAGGGCTCTCGGACTCTAGAACAACATTTTGCACAAAAGTCCTACGAAAGCACCCAATTAGTACGAGCTAGGAGAAAACAGTAAGGATTGATAACATACAAAATCGGGTATCCAATAAACAAGCATAACAATCCCAACACAATAAACGCCAGCCCGCCAACGTTGGCCAATCCTCTGCTCGTCCATATATCGCACTCATTCGGATCCTGCTCTAGGGGATCGTGAAGGGCATCATCATCTTCCTTATCAACAGGGAATATTAACAGTCCCTCAGAAGGCATAATATTGTATTTCTCACTGATTGTTTGCGAATTAAAATTATCCATAAGATCAGGAGAACCAGCCCGGGACGGGCTCCTAGAATCATCGAACGGCGAAACAAAGGGCCCATAAGACGAACCTCCACGATCCGTACTCCAACTAGACCTCCTCGAGGAGGTAGGGCTATCGACATATTCCTGGAGCCTCTTCTCTCTCGACGGTGGTAGCAACATATCTGACGATTGCACAGGACTCTGCTGATAGAAAGCCGTTCGCGGTGAAGCAACAGTTGGAGATTGTGGAGTCAAAGTTCTCACAGAAGGATTAATCCGAGGGCTAGAGTCCGAAGGGGATTGCACACTACTATTAGGATTCTCATATCGGCCGCTTCCATTCTGATCGAGTAGATCCAGAGTACTGGAATTCAAAGTTATAGGGGGTGGAAGCGGACGCGACGACATTTCAGTGGAATTATCTTCTGCCTTTTTTCGCTCAAGAAAATTCCAATGTCAATAAAGGGGTGAGCAGCAATGATGGTGTTGTTGAAGCTATGTTGGCTAGGTGGGTATAAGGTACAGTGTTTGTCGAAAAGGGGAGGGAGAGAGTGGAGAGAAATGCAGGAAATGTCAGAAACGGAAAAACCAAAGTGTTAAGCTGGGCCAAATTGCCCAAGATACATAAGTTCCAAAAGCTTGCATTTAAAAGAGTGGATCTCGATAAGTTCTTGAGAAAGAAAATCAGTAGCGGGACGGTACGCCGATCCGGTAGGGGGGAGAACATAAGAAATGACAAACAGGGGGAGAACTTGAAGTGGCGCTTTCTGTGGCCTCTTCTGATTGAATCTGGTCACCAACCACGGCAGAGGATGGGCAAGCTATTCTAGATAACAAATGTTTTCTTTTCTTTTCCTTTCTTCCCCCCCTTTTTTTGTGAGGGAGTGGACAGGGAGCCCCAGGGAATAGTCTAATATTTAGATATTGAAGGGAATGGAAAGGGGAGTTTCTTGCCACTTCCATTGTCGAATGGACAAGAAGAAAAAGGGCCATAGAGAAATTTCTGCAGAAATACCGGTAGTTAAACAGCTGCAAGGGGTAATTCGACCAAATCGCATGAGAGCCAACCGGATGGCTATCCTAGAGCAGAGAGCCAAGGCCCAAAAGCAATTTTCATCCTCTCAGGGCATCGATATTCGAGAAATTTGCTTTACAGAGGAGGAGGGAGTCCGCACCAGTAGGATCTCCTTTTAATAGAAGCGGCTCTCATATCAGAAACCTAGCTCCCCCTTCCCGCACCCCGCTAGGGGATCGCCAGCCAACCGGTGCACCGGTATGATCATGATAAACATTCACAAGCTTCTGGGCGGTAGAATGCAGTACAACACACACCTTTTACAACCCCGCAACCGTGAACCTGGCTCAGAGACACAGTCAGAAGGCTAAATAGTTATTACCACACCCGAGCACCGGTACAAGTACCGTACCTGTGCCAGCATTTGTCCCAGGCCATTGACACCCGAAAGCAGGGGGGGCATATCTTGTATGGGTGCAGGTACGCACAGATTTTTACCATATAGCACCGCTATTCCCCTAATACCTACCGGTATTTTCGGCTCTTTGGCCTGAACAGATACCATGAACCTGACAAGCAATTGATTGAGGATAAGCCGAATCTGAACCTAAACCAGACCCCAGCTCGGCAAAAAACGATAAAACATTCAAATTAACCTAGTTTCCATTCAACCGCTCTGCATGTCGGTAAAGTAACCTTTCGTGCAACGTGATACCCCCCAACACGCAGGTCCACCTAAAAAGGAACCCTAGATGCCATGCCAGTACGGTACCAAACTTCTCAGGACTCCACGGCTAAAACTTTAACCCCCTCTAGAACTTTCTTCTCTTTAGCTAAACCGAGAACATAGTATTCGGCCCGCGCTCCACTGCCCGAGACCCGATACACTTTTACGAGCGAAACGTTCCCCCCGGCGATGGCGACAACAGCACCGCGGACATCTTCGTAGTCGTTGTGCGCGTCCCAGTAACCCACGTCCATCGCTTTGATCTCCGAGCTGTTCGGAGCGTTCAAGACCTTAGCGAATTCCTCTGTTGCGTTTGACGTAAGTCAGCAGGCAAGCTTCGTCATTCACGCACACGAGTCGCGACCGGGGGGGAGAGGGATGATCAACGACCTTCACTGGGTAGTCTATCGCCCTCATATTTTAACGAGACGGGCCGAAACTCTTCGTCGGCGTCAGAAGTGTAAGTTCTCCCCTTGAGCGCGCTGATCGCAGGGTGGACCCCTTCAGGCACTGAAGTTTCGACGACTTCTTCGCTGGCCTTCGTCGACGCACCCACACCACCACTCGGCCTGGAATAGTCCTTGTTGGACCTCTCTAGAAAAGCAACATACTGTGCATCCTCATTGGACATGGTGGAAAACGTTTTAATAGCGGTAGTCTGTGTGTATTTGTTGTGTTGGAAAAGGTATTTGCGAGCGTTGGTTTTCGTCCCGGATCTCGATCGTAAGAGTGTCAAGAGAGAAAGCCTGAACATGCTGGATGGACGGTTGGAAGCAAATAAACAACATGGACACGCAAGTCAGCGGTCGGCCGTGCCACGCGAGGAATTGCAAGCGAAGGGTTCACCCACCCAATGACGCAGGGCAACGGGCAAAACGTTTCGTTTCGTAAAGCGGGGTGGGTTCCATGGATGCCACAACAAGCCCGAATTAAGAAAAAAATGGGAAAGCAGGGGGGACTAGAAACAACGGGAATCGATTGGCTCAAGCCACCGAACACTCCAATCACCGCTCCAGGATCCCTGGTCACGTCTTGACACAGGCAAACCACCATCACGACCCAGCACAGCACAGTACGGTAGTCCGACGGCCCATCGGTGCGTGACGCAATAAGGTAAAGAACGGTGGGGTGAAGTGGGTGATGAAATGGCAACAAGCAAGATTTGCTCTCTTGCCCATCCTGTAATGCCAAAGTATTTCGTGAAAAAGGGTTACGATACTATCATACCCCTATTGCATAGCGCCCAAAACTTGGCCTTCTTGCTTGCATCTACATGGCACGCAATAGCAGTTCCCTCTAAAGCCCCTTCGTGCTAGGAGTATACAGCTTACAGCCGTGTGTACTCGAGTGCTCGAGTACCGGTACAGTACGGATCTCGTGCTGTCCCCATCCCCTTCCTTGCTTATGCAGGAATAAAACACTTGAGTGCCCGAGCACAATACAAAAAGCCCCACCCATCAATTTTTCGTGTGAAGTTTCCCAACTTCTGAGAAAGTTCTCACCACAGACCTCGACGTATGACTTCTCACACCTTCACTTTTCCTTGCTTGCCATCCAATCGCCCAGATGAGACAGGCATTGGCCTGGCCATTGGAGGGGACAGAACATCCTGAGGAAAAATGTCACTCAGGAAGCAAGTTTGAACTGTACCGGTTTCTCCGGGCCCGTTTTTGCTTTTGGCGTCTTGTTTGCTTGATTCTTCTCTTCTCCTGGTCGCCCACGTTCGTACGAAATACGTTTGCTGAAGGTTTGCTCCTGCTTTCAGCGCCAGTACTCACTCCCGCTTGCATAGAGACGCTTGAACCCACCCGAGTCGTCGTACCAAGAGCAATAAAGAACCCAGGCCAAACTTGCCTTGCCATACCTGCCTACTCGAGTACCGGTACGGCACTCGTACCAGCACACCGTAGGACTGCGATAGGTAATAAAAAAACAACCGGAGAGAGCGAAGAAGGAAGAAAGGAAAAAAGAAAAGAAAAAGGGAAAGGGAGATACAAGAAGCGTAGAAGGTCCTCCTCTCCAAAAAAATCTAGTACGTATCCAGCTATTATAATCATAGTACATTTTTACTTTTATCCTTATCCTTACTTTTACCAGATCCCAAGTTCTTTTCTCCTCTTCTTCCCTCCCTCGACTCTGTCCATTCCCCCCCCTCTTGGCCCCTGATCTCGCTCTCAACATCTGCTTCAGTTTGCTTTCTTGCCTGCCTGCTTGCCCGGGCAGCGGAGAACCTGAAGTCCTATCACCAACCAATCAACACCAAAGACCCGGTACATCGGCGACCTCCGCGGTGGAAACATTGCATACCGGTATATCTTTTCGGCACCGGCGAGGAATTACCTCCCGGAATCTCATCGCACAGAAATACCGGCTCCGAGATTGGAACTCCGCCTTTCGCTTGATTTGGTGGGGAGGGAAATTCATCTACAGGAGCGGAGTACGCACGCAGACAGCCCACCGCCAAAGCACAAACAAACCTTGAGAGTGTCAGAAAAGGAATCTATTTCATCCAACGAACTAATTCCTTTTCCCCTAACCCTTACGCTAAGTTACGCTTGGGGAATTCAGGAATTGGGCTACGGCACGATACTTTCCTAGTGCACACATAAGCGCAGACAGAAGGAAAGGAAAACCCAGCAAAAAACCCCAATTGCGCCTCGCATACCATCCAAACCCACCAATTCACTTCACGAACCTTTATTGCCCCAATCGCCATTCCCCAAATGTGCACAGTATCGTCCTCCGACTCTCGCGCTCCGGACTACGAAACCGTCGAGCGGCGCTACAACATAGCGGTAAACCTCGAATCCTGGGAACTCTTAGCAATGCACTCCATCGCCGGTGACGAGGTCACTCCCTCCCTCCCCCATTCCTAACTCCCTTCACCTTTGCTCACCCGGACTGACAATTAACGGCAACAGAGCATCCCGCGCGTGCGCCTCCGTATGTTGAAATCACTCGCCGGCCTCTCCACCCGCACAGAATCTACCCCTCAGACACCGCCGCCACCAGCGGCGCAAGCTTCTTCTGGATCTTCGGGGAGTGGAAGGAGGAGGTTGTCGAGAGAGCAGCAATGATGACGTAATTCCTATTCTCGCCCTTTTTCTCTTTTTCCTTTTTTTCTTCTTGCTGGGTTGTTTGATTGTCTGCCGGGTGTAGTGGCTTCCCTGGTGGAGATGGCGTGGATGGGGGGGGGGGGCTCCTTGGCGGTTTTTTTATTTTGTTTTTGTTTTTCACACTTATTTTTATTTATTTATGGGGAATTATGGGTCGGGAGTTGTTCCATCTCACGTTTCCTTTAACTTGCGGAGGATCGAGTGAGATGAGAGGTTGGTCAAGATCGGACATAATATCGGGTCCTGCAGGAGGGGCATCAGGAGCAAAAGACGGGATTGGATTTGGATCGGATTGGATTGCGCTCTCCCAAGATCTACTCATGACTGTGTTATAGTATAGATGCACTCTTCAGCATGGTACCCTATAAGTAGCTTGAGCGGCTCTCTCTCTACTATCCGCTATAAGCGCTTGGGGGCATCCGTCGCTAATGGCCGGAAAACCGTTTCCCAGGGGTTAAATTATGTTTTCCACATCTTTAAAGAGACCTTAAAAGCTCGCTAAATCCACCTTGGCAATCCTACCGTAGTCAAAACTCTGAGAGGGAACAATGTCTTCCAGACGAGTTATGGCTTATTTAAGCTGAGCCCGCTGGATCTCATTAATTGGTACTCGTGATCCTGCTAATCCGCCCTGCTAAGCCTATTGCGGTTTGGTACAGCGATTCCCGTTGCGCAATCCGATGCTGGGTTCAACGAGTTTTTGCACGTATCACCACTCCATTTCCCTTCACATCGATCACAAAGTACGGCATCTTGCCCAAATCTCTTTCCAAGTTACTGTGTATGGTATCATATCATATATCACAATGCCATCAAGCGCTATCAACATATCTCACAGTGGAAATGGGGCTTGATACACGATAGGTGGGGGGGAAGAAAGGGAAAGCAACCATGCCCATCACCTCAAAACCGTAACAATTCCCAACCGTGCAACCCATACACCCCATCACCACAATCATAGCCTCGTTGAAACCTCCCACGTGCTGAAATGAAAACTACTACCACTACTGCACCTTCCCTAACTTGATTTTACCTGCTTTATACAGCACACACGAATCCCATCCCCATCCAGTTTTAAAAGGTTAGAAAGAGAAATGAGAATTAGCTCGATTAATCGATTGACTTAAGCCAACCAGAAAGCGAGATGTGAAGTAAAGGAAGAATAAAGGAAGAGCACAAAATAAAGAGAAGAAAGCCTCCCATAATGAAGTATGAAGATCATGCAAGAAAGAACCGTAAAGAAAAAGGAAAAAAATAGACTTCCCATACGCCGCCATCATGCTGCCGTCCCTTTGGTGGGGTTTGATTTTGTTTTGTTTGATAAATTTACTGGAGGGGCTCTGAGGAACTGCTGAGTCTGTTTAGGTGGAGGTATACGTCTGTTCCGTATCTGTTCGTAATATCCTCAGCGTTGGTTCCATGTTGCCGGGGGGATGACTTACCCTTCCATACTAATTAACTTCAGATCTCCACCAAAGTATTTTGCATACAATCTCGATATTGGTAATCCGTAGCCGAAGCCAGCCATAGGTGCTTTAAAGTCGCTCTTGTTGAAATCCGGGTCGATTGGTGGGGTTGATTCAACGGTTGTGTACATGTATGTCCATACCAAAGGTATGGCACTCCTCGGGATCCCACCGCCTTCATCGGAGATTTTGATGGTGATGTCCTATGAACCGGTAAGCATGGATGATGCCAATATAATCATGCTGCTAGACAAACCTCTTTACCTTCCGCAACAATCAGCTTGACTGGCGGAAACTCCTCAGAGTCACTTCCGTGTGTCTCCACAACGGCTCTGAGAGAGTTTTTCAAAGTCTCGAATAACATATGACTCAGATGTCCTGGGACATACATAAAATTCAGATCTGGCTTGCAAACCAACTGTACTTTAGGAGCGTCGAACAGTCCATAATACTCCTCGCAAACAAAGCGGGCATTCTCGATGGCCTCCTGTGCGAGTTCGCGAACGTTGGTTTTTGTGCAGATGATCCCCACATAGTCCTCTTGCTCGGGGGCAGAGTTAAGCGCGACGTGCTGGCCAATGAGCATGCGAATCCCTATCCGAGACATGTAGAAACGGTCCAGGAATGATTGGATTGTGTTATCGATTTGCATCCGTTGCCGCTTCCGCTTGTATTCGTTGATTCCCATTGCTGCATGACACGTTAGCCACTCACATTCCTAGGTGTGGGTATGATGTCGGATTTGAACAGGTGCCATACCCATGGTTGTAACAACGGGGTCATGACGATGCTTGATGTTTTGTAAAGTTTTGGTGAAACGTTTATTATAGTCTACAATTTCCGGCGGCCACCTTACTCCGTCGTCAACGGTAGCGTAGTATCGTCTGTTGAACATTAGCCAGCGCAATGGTGGAACTTGATGACTTGTGATGTCGGTGGGTGTTTGGGGAAAACTGCTATTGCACACCGCGGTACCAAAGTTTGGCCTCTTGGTGTGAATCTGGGTAGTGTTCAATAGCAGTCCTTTTTTTTTGGGGGGGGGGGGGTGTTTCGACATTACGAGGAGACTTGGAATCACCTTTGCGCCTTTCTCCCGTTACCGGTAGAGTTAGTGGTAATCAGCCATGGCGAACTTCGATAAGCTCCAGGTTCGATGTCGGGATTGGCGAGGCCGGTTTCTAAAGGGATGGGCGAGCCATTTTCTCTTCGCATCAACTTTTCTCGTATTTCTCGGGAAAGGACAGGTTTTGGGAGACTAGTAATTTCCTACAGTTGTCTCTATGTTAGCCCGCGGCCCAGAGAGAATTATAGATTATGAGTCACCAACCTCAAACGACTGCATATACCAATTGGCAACTCTCTGGATGGATGGCATTTCACTCAGCCCATCGGGCAATTGATTCAACTCTCTCACTCTGTGAGCCAAACGGATTGGCAATTCTTCGCTCAAAAACTGTGAGGCCTTAAATAGTGTTCCTGGTTTTCGACTCAAGTCAACAAGTTGTGGTTTCCAACGCCGCACATTCGGACCCTCGAGCTCACCAGCGGATGGATTCCGTCCGAATTGTACCATCTGTCGCAAACTTACACCAGTAGCGGGAAACTGGCTATAGTGAGTGATGGTATCCATCAGGGCCTGCGTTGGTTTCCACATGGTGGGCGGTTCCGCTACCAGCTAAGGGATGCTGGATCGAAGGGTTTTTGCGGCTATAGTGGAAGGGAAGTGGAAGGAGAAGGTTTGCGAGTATTAAAGAAGCACGCAAGTAGAAAGTGACAGCAGAATCTAAACGGCTAAGGTTGTGCGGAGGAGATGAAGCGAGGAGTATTGCAAGACGACGAGGCAATGGTTGTCGAAGGGACTAAGTAAGGATGCAGTGGAAAAGAGTTTTTGTGGTAACACATGTGAAAACCAAGAATGAAGGCCGAGCTCAGGGTTTGGGTTGCCAGAACAAGGAGTACCGAATGCAGCAGTATGGTGCCGGTACTATGCTTGAGTTGGGTGGGTGACCGAAATCGATGGGGAGGAGGGGTGAATGGGGGGGGGGAAGTTGCCCCTCTGCCCTCTGCCCTCAACTGTTTGCTGGCTTTCTGCTTGAGGGCTTGCTGGTTGGTATTACAGTATTACCGCTGGGGAAGCCCCCTTGCCGAAAAAAAAGTGCACGTGCGGGGATCCGAGAAGGTAATGCTATGCGGCCAGAGTTGGGATTACTCGTATCGTACCGGCGCAGTAACGGAACTGGAGCTGGAATCCCTTCGTGCGCCCCCACCTCTGCTAACCACCTTTACCCGACGGACACACCTCAACTTCTTTGTTGTGCTCTTCCCACCAGGACACCAAATACACAATGGGCGAATGTAGCGGTAGTAGCCAGACCAACCCACGCCTGATTTAAGCCCGTCCCACCTTTTACACTACTATCGTAGTTCGTAGTGTTGATGTAAATCAGAGTGATTCAACTTTTCACCCGTGTGCTTCCAATTTCAATGGCCGGGGTCGAATAGTTTGAGGAAGGAGGATACCGTGTGTAGGCGGGCGAACTGAAAATCGATGACTGTTTCGAAGGGGGAGATGGCCATCCGGCTCCTGGTTGACTAAAAACTCTCGACATCCGAGGCGGGCCCTGGGGACATGCTCTTATATGCGCTGGGATCGACCGTTAACTCTGCTCTACTGTACTAGTACAGGTAATGCTTGTTTGGGGTCCCTGAGGTGGTGTCAAGGATTTGATAGCGATTACTGCACACCTACAGGACAATACCATACCGTGCCATACACTGCGGTGGCTTTGGAGTAGGAGCGGGAAAAGAAGAAAAGAAAAGAAAAAGAAAGAGCAGGGACGAGGGTGTGCTATTCATGCAACAACACACATCTTCATTAAAATAAAGGGTCCTCCCCAGTCCGTTTCCTGATCTGATGCTGCTGCTATTGCCATCATACCCTGCAGCCAGATGTGGGGCAGGAAAACGGAACAAATTCCCCGCAGCGGCCAGAAAACCTGCAGCGTTCCAGTGTGTTTCCTTTTTACTGGTAACCTTGGTGTGTCCTGGATGTATTGGGATTATCCTGCCCGTGCTTGATTCGTCCATCTCAACATCCTGCCTTCTTTATTTTTCTTTTCTTTTTCATCCCCGCTCACGTGCCCTGGTGCAGAAGTCCGTGGGCGGGTCTATTATTACTCGAGTGCTCGCTCTTTTCACTTTGGGCACTCTTAGCGCCTCAGATGGGGTGAAATTGGGGGAGGAGTCTGTTTGTCAATTGATTGTCGTAACTCCTGGAACCCCGTCCCACGTTTGTGTTTCCCCGCATCTCCGGCCTACCCTGCATGGGATTTAGCGAGGAGGTGAGCACCCATCTGAGTGAGTTTGTTTCTCCCTTCCCGCGCTTGGTAAAACTTGGATGACGGCACCGGGAGGTACTCTGTGGTACCGTCCTCGAGTACTGGTAGCGTAATCATTTTGAGGCTTTTGACATTGAAATTGATACGATACTGATATGTCACCAGCTGCAGTAGAGCTCACCTTAGGACATCATGAGGCTCCCCACGCTTCTAGTGCTTCTATTCTTTTGAGTCTAGAATAAAAAGCTCATCTCTGAAACACGTCCTGTTGGCAATACACAAAGATGTCAGTGCTAGATCATTCGTTCAGCAGCCTTGTTCCGCGATGCTGTCAGCCCACGCATTGTCGGAGCTCGCCGCTAACTTCGATTTCGCAACCTCGTAACCTCGCGTCCTGCAACCGCAACTTTCTCACCACTTTCCAAGTGTTAGGTCAAAAAAGCAATGTAGGAATCTGGTGATTGACATGGGGGTATTGCGAGGTTCGTTTGGGGCATCGTTCCACCTTCACCTGCTCTATGCGCAGCGTCAGTAAACCCCGGCTATGGTAACGACCTGGGCTGCGCTCACACTGGCATTCCTGTGAGCCGATGGAGACCTTGTTTTGCGGATGCCCCTGAGGGATACCCTGTTTGCGCTATTGGTAGCTGCGGGACTTTAGTCGCTCGGAATCACCTGCTGGCAAATGCGGTCAGCCGCCATTAGTCACACGCGGCCTATATGAAATAGGCAGTGTATTTCTGCATACCATGGAAATGATTGATTCGAACATTTCCTAACAAAGTCACGGCAGGCGCTCAAAATACAACGTTGGCCGTTGGCCCGGTATTCGGGGAGGTTTCCCGTCAGGGCGCTTCCGGCGGCTGGGGTGTTGTCGTCTACGGTATAATACAACATATTATCCCAGCCATTGAACTGGCCGGTTGTCTGTTCACCTTATGATTCTTGGGGTCAGGTGATTAGGCTGTACCGCTCCTATGATACCAATATATATTCTTGCATCTTCGCCTGTTTTAGTATCGATGGCTCCGGTCGGCTGAAGGTGCTGATTGTGCAAAGTTCTTAGGTCCTCTTACCGCTCAGATCCACCACACACACGCTTACAAGGCTTCAAGACTAGGGAATGTGGCAAGGCCTCGTGAACGCAATATCGACATTGGAGCTGCTTAACATGGAAGTCTGAACAACATATGCATATTGCGCAGTGCACATCCAAACTCCGGTTCGAATGCTAGCCTGAGGCTATTTAAGGGTAACGTGGCTACAGTTGCGGTATTGGGTAACCGGGACGCTATAGTGCCTCTACCTTGGAGTTATCGCTGTTACGCAACATTCTCGCCTACAACCTTCGCGTCTTAGGCTAATGGGTTCATCGCCTCTGGGAGTGATAGATAGTTCTACTTTAAATCAGTCGATGGGACTTTGCTGTGCATTCATCGAGCCCTAGAAGTGTTCTAGTTGAAACCCCGCCGTAAAATTACCGAGTGGTTGGTCTCAAGGCGTGTGGACATGGGAGGCGTGCTAGTGAAGCGACGTATCAAATACACTGACAGAGTTCTAGGCTTGCGGCCAAACATGCAAGCAGGGACAACAAATATCTGATATTTTGAGGGGGGGTATTATCGGACAAGCGCAAGTTTTGTCATAGGTTCTAAGGGGTAGATGATTGAATATCGGGAGACCGGCATTGCGCCCTACGAACTTCAGCGGCCAATAGAGCATGCAACAGATGCATAATGGGGCACTCGAGCACAATTCGCAGCCCTCCCCCATGTGGCCAACTGAACAGTTAGCAACTTCGCAAGCACGCTGTAACAGCTTGATTATTGCCAGAGAATCGTTCTCATTGACTCTGAGGCGTCACCACAGCATAAGCATTTCGCACCACAAGGCTTCTGCATGATGCCATTTAGGCAAGAGTATAAGTTAGATCCGAGCCTGTCTCTCCTGTTGGGATTACGCAGAGCTGGTTCTACAAAATCCGCAATCGTCGATCGACATTTTCCAACTCATCGCCGTACCACCGACTCATATAAACCAAGCACCTTTATATGAAACAGTAACGCTTGTATAACTGACTATACTGCTAGCAAAACTTCCAGCATTGCTTTCCACTCCTGCTGAGCATCCGATAGCGATACTGGATATCATTGGAGTGGAGATGATGTGCGGATTCCCAATTTCTGTATTCGTCCGGGTATATACCTTCGACGCAGGGTTGGTAACACCGCATACTCACGTGTCCCCAAATTTGCCGATGGCGGCGCTGGTGCCAAACTAGAGGTGAGTGATAGAGATTTGTGTAAATTGAATTGGAGGCGCGGGGTTTGGAAGTTGGATATTGTATCTTTTCGTGAAAGTCGGATTATCTATAAGGAGTGTCTGCCCGATTGTTTTTTGCTACCTGTTTGAGCTGTGGCGATTTGGGAGTCTTGCCTTCTGGTTGGCTCGGCTTTTATGAAAATACGCGGCAGTTGGGATGTGTGTGGATGGGAGGGTAGAAGTGCCGGTAAACAATCGGCAGGTGGGGGGGGACTGATATGCGAATACTAGATGTGATCCTTGGGTAGGTGTACGGGACCAGGGAGAACATTTCGGCTTTGGATTGACCGAGCGCTTGGATCGACGTTAGATGATAATGCTTAAGCCAGTGTGTTGGAACCACCGTACGGGCTGTTGGGTCGTTTTCCCTCGATTGTGGTCAAGGATCACAGAAGCCTATTCCGGGTGATCGACTGTTTGAACCAGTGAATTGTGTTTGTGCTTATCTCTAGCGGTGGATATACCATGTCCGATGCCGATTGAACCTTACCGCTAAACGGCATCACATTTGAAATGGTGGTGATCCGTGGTTGACGATCGGTATTTCGCTGAATCCTCGGGTGATAAGGTGTGAGGAAAGAGCCCCGATTTACGAGTGACGCGTCGTGAGCTCACGTAATAGTTGCTTAATCTTATCAGATTGCCGATCAGCCCTCCATCCAATCTGAACAAGCTTCCGCAACCCGCTGCTGCTTGTCCCACATCAAGCTGCATCCCACTTCACGCCCCCTCCTTCGCCCCTCCTTCGCCCCCTCCATTACAACCCTATGCGCCCTGTTTACGACGAGGACTCGCTCTCCATTTCGAAAAACTCAAAAGATAGATAACGATCCCGATCAATTCTTCTACCCCCCCCTTCTCCTCTCACAAGCCGATACAAAAAATGGAGGGCGACCCACCTTCTCTGCCCCCGCAGATGTTCACGACGTCTGCTCAGCTACTCGATCTCACCGATAGTATGTGTGCTCGCGCATCCGATCCGATCAAGGGAGTTCACCGCTAACATTTATTTGGCCTATAGAAAAACTCCTGGTCGCACTCCGTGATGGAAGAAAGTTGATTGGTGTTTTGAGGTCCTGGGATCAGGTCTTCCAACCCCCTCTCCTCCCCATCTCCATTCTTGTATCACCCTAGCCAATCTATGTATAGCGTGTTAATGTCTCTGCGTATCATAGTACGGTTAGTTGGGGGGGGGGGGGGGGGGGGGGGGCGGGGGGCCCCCCCGGGGGGGC
>Ga0307510_10001362_pt1 | contig 26675 bp, 34 predicted proteins | sample 12_EM_MG_FD_207224 | JGI IMG/M metagenome (GOLD analysis project Ga0307510, IMG submission 207224) | Populus trichocarpa ectomycorrhiza microbial communities from riparian zone in the Pacific Northwest, United States - 12_EM | ecosystem: Host-associated > Plants > Roots > Unclassified | place... | reverse complement strand
TTGCAATCGTCGATCAGACGCATCTTCCTAATGTGATCAAGGACCACGTCACAGGCGCGGTTCTTGGGCGTTGCCTCGACGTTCGGATGTCCTCCAACACTGGCCCTGCGGATTCTGCGGCAAAGGGCTACGTCGTCGCGTTGTTGTATGTCCTTGCTCGTTCTCTCCCGTTTTGTTCTTGAAGAGTCTGTGCTGATGACACGGGACGGATCTTGTTCAGTTTGGACATTCCGGCAAACAACTGCGCGATTTTGCAATCCGGGAATGATCTCGAGCTGCTTCCTGCAGGACAGCACTGTATCACGCATCCAAATGTCACGCTACGTGGACTCTACACACTTGGCGAAAATCAATTCGAGATGCCGACGAAGGATATGTACGCGGACTGCTTCCTCTTAAATCTTCCTTGCGTCTGACAACTATGGATCGCACAGATTCACACGTGATCAGGTTCCAGTGAGCTTGACGTTGTACCTCAAGTGGCAGCTCGAGGAACCACTCAAGCTTGCGACGCACGGATATGAGACGCCCTACGATGCCCTTCGGGACAAAACCCAATCCATCTTGACACAGATTGTCGCTCACCGTATGAGGCCTCTTCTACACAGGCCAGGCGGTAGTCTAATACCTTTGTTTAGTTGACTACAGTTCGATGGTCAAGCAGCGCTCTATAGGTGGTGACGGCCTTGACGAAGCAGAGTCCTCATCTCAATTCCTTGACGCACTGAGGACCCACGCCATGGACGATTTACATACTGCCGCCCTCGAATATGGTATAATTCTGAAGGACCTTGCCGTTATCGATAGGCAGTTCAAGGGTGAGACGCTCTCGAGACGATTTTGTGATCGGTTCTTGACAAGTCTTAGGCGAGATCGCCAGCACAATGGACAAGCTTACCAAGCGCGCTTTGCAGGCCCAGGTGGAGGCTGCTGTACGTCTTCTCCGTTTGGATCCCAAATGAGGGGACTTTATCTGAACAACCCCACAGAATGTCGATCGGGAAAACAGCAACAAGGTCAAGCAGGAGGAGGGTGTCCTCTCTGTCGCCCGCATCAAGGCCAAATCCCGCAACGTACGTGCCCGCCCTAGGCACAACCTCACCTGACTGAACTAACCTTACCGCATCTTTTCTTCGCAGGCGGAGGCTGACGCAGAAGCGTACTCCATTATCGCAGCGGCCAAGGCCGTTGCGGAGCGTACCCGCATCGAAGCCGAGGCACAGGCGCATGCGACGCGTCTCGCTGCAGAAGCCGAGTCCGAGGCAATCCGGATTAGGGCGGGCGCAGATGCGAATGTCGGGAACTCGTTCGCTCAGGAGATGGGTCGCCGGCGGCAGGAGGTCGCGCGCGTTGCGGCGTTCGGGGATAAGGCCGTGTTTGTCCCGACAGAGGCTATGGGCGTTGCGGTACCCGCCCTTGCTGGGATGGCTGCTGGTATAGGCGCGGATTTGAGGAAGTAAACGCTATTCAGTTGTGGGCTTTTTTGGAAGGAAGTTTCGTTTGAAGTGGCGCTCAGTATATCACCCTCTCACTGATTTTTTCTCTCTTCGAATCCTCGTTCGATGGTCGCTCCTTTGATTGATTTGATACTCGATAATATGTAGCTTTTTTGTACTACTGTAGCCTGAGTATTCTAGCATGTCAGGAATATTCCCACTCGTTCCATTTATTCGCCTCGTCACCATCCCAGGAGGGGATATTAGAATGGGGGGAAACACGGGCTTGGTGAGAACCATACAGACAGAATCGTGGCCTTAGCGGGGAAGGAAATGGGTGATAAGTTGTTATCATTGCTTAGTCAGCTGCATGTCAGCAATTTACGTGCCCCTATCGTTTCGGAGGTTGGTATTATGCGCGTATTATGCGCACTGTCGTTGGCAACATTCTTCGTACTAGCGGGTGAGCGCCCCATGAAGAGCATGCCATGCACTTGCAACGAGGCTAGTGGTTTCTTCTCCCCTTGTATCTTCCAGCCCACTTCTTGTGGTCGTGATGTCCAGGACTACAAATCGGCACAATCTGAGCGCTCTCGAACAAGGACTCCATGGTATGTCCTGGGATCTTCCATTTGTTTTGATATTTCGAACTCCTAATGGCGTTCTATCAGTTGAGTTGGAAAGGACCTCAGTGCCCGAGGAATCAGCCGAGGCACGACCTGAGGAACACTCTGAACCTGGTGCGTTTCTCGTCTCCGTGGCGAGTTCGATGATCTAATGGACGTGTAGGGATGAACGATCCGTCAGGAAATGATGATCCAAGTCGTTCCCAAGAACTTCACAAGGATTTTGACAATAGCGCCAATTCTCTTTGGTCTCTGTATACGAAAGAAGTCAAGAGTCTTGATGAGGTCCGAATACAAAGTTTAAAAGACGACATGGATGGAATCCTTTTATTCGTATGTGCATATTTTCCACCCTTGATGCAGCCTGCATTGACGTCGTTCTCACACTAGGCTGGTTTATTCTCCTCTGTTCTCTCTGCGTTCGTCGTCCCGAAGATTCAGGATTTGAAAGGAAACCCCACAGACCGATCAGTCTACTACCAGCAGCAATCCATTGAAATTCTTTCTCAAATATCGCAACAAATCGCGTCTATTGGCTCCCAGGTCTCGATCAATCCTATATCCCTCTCGCCTTACCCTACCTTTCATCCATCGGCCTCTGACTCCCGAGTGAATGTTTACTGGGTTATCGGCCTCATATGCAGTCTATCTGCTGCGCTCCTTGCAACGCTCGTCCAGCAGTGGGTTAGGGCTTATATGCGCATCTACCAGCGGTCTAGCAATCCGTTGAAGACTGCAAGGATTCAAGTATTTTTGTACGAAAGTGTCGAACAATTACCGGTAGTGGCAGAGGCCGTACCAGGGTTCATTCACCTCTCCCTTATCCTTTTCTTCTTGGGCCTCGCCGACACCGTCCTGAATATCAACACAAGTGTCGGCGTTACTACCATTATTCCCATCATTATCTGCGGGTTCCTCTACCTTTACTGCACGGTCGCACCAATAGTGAATCCACAATCGCCCTACCGAAACCCCTTCTCAAACTTCATTTGGCGTCTTATCCAGGATCTACATCCCAAGTCATACAATTATCACTCTGGTGTCAGAGTGGAGAAACCCTTGAATATCGACGCAGCTCAGGAGCGACTTGCGATGGAACAAACGAAGGACCGCAAGACTCGGGATGTGCGCGCAATTCAATGGCTGGTTGACAACATTAACGGGAGCAACGACATGGATGCTTTTGTACTGGCAATCCCCGGCTCTTTTAACCAGGACTTGGGCCGAGAAGTTTGGAAAGAGGTCACCATCCAAGGTATCTCTCAGCCTGACGTAGAAGGGGCTGAGCCGACGCTACCTGTTGATGTTCAAGTCCATCCCCGTTATGGCCCCCGAGAAGGAACGCCCATCTATGATATTTGCCGATGTGTGCGATCCGTGTTCGAGACCTATAGTCACGGCGGAGATTCGATGAACAAGGAGGCACGACGTAGGCGTATGCACGGGTGCATCGAAACTGCAGCGGCCCTTGTATGCTGCACCGATGTTCAACTGGGCTGGTTTGGAGACGTCGGAGAAGCGCTTAGCGAACTGGGCCACACCGAAGGGACCAACGAACTGTCAACAATCAGAACCTACCCATCATTCGCAGTACGCTGGACATGCCTTTCCCTCGTGTCCGTTCGGCAGATGGTAAAGGTCGAGGGTAACAGGGTGCGAGAGCTTGCGGGGTTCGCGGTAAGCGGAATTGCACGTTTTCCGTCGGATTACGGCGAACCAGATGCATTGGCACTGAAGGGCGCTCAGAGGATCGATGACTATTTGAAGAAGGCGTGGGAACATGTCGAGGATTTACATCGAGTATTCGAACCCTGGAGTCTGAACAGGACAGAAGAAGAAATCGAGGATATTATACGCGACCGCGTAGTATCGGTTTCGGACCTGGAGCGTACAGAAGGCGAAGCTGATGGGATCGGGGATGTCGACTGGCGGATGTCCCTTCTCCAGGATGCTATAGAAAAGGCCACTCACAAGTTGATACGACAGCTCCCAGGCTTAGCATTTCATGAGTTGAAGGCGGCCGGTCCGATTACGATGAGCGAGGCATTTGGTTTCCCCCTTGCCGGCGCCACCCCCGTCACACCACAATTGATATTCCCTGGACAACAGTTGCAAGCTCTTTGCACACTGGGTCGAAGATTGCGCGATATCGTCGAAGGACGGAACCCCGAGAAACACAAGGAGATCCTCGAAGGGTTAAAGTCCATTGATAAAATCCCTGTCCTCCTGCGCCGGCTCAATCACCTGATGAAACGGCAACTGCGGCGTCTACAGGATCTACGTGATGGTGGTGGTTTCGGTTTTACGGTGGAGCTTTTCTTCCTCGCACTCCGCCAACTTTCATCCGCGTCGTTATCAGACGAGTCGAAGAAGGGATTTTATATTGGCACTTTCAAAACTATCACAACTCACTGGACGGATAGCAAGCACTCGTTTGGGACGCAGGGAATTCTACTCGACCTCATTTGCGATATCATTATCCGAAGTCGTGGCATCTTTTCTGACTTTGCCTATCCAGAGTATATCGTGGACGAGTTGCTGGAACTTGTGAAAAAGACGGTCGATGGACAAGGCGGCTCATACAGGCATATCGACGAGGCAGTGCAGGAACTACGGGAGGTCAAACCCAGGGACTGCATGGATGAGGGTCTCCGCGAGATGGCGTTAATGGCCATCAGTTTGTCCTGAACTGCTCTCAGGCTATCGCCCATCCCATGGCGTCTCTCCACCCCGGTGGCCCAACGCCCCTTGTTCGCCCTGCTCAAAACCTCGCATTGACGTCGCCGTAGCACCGTGCGATTCGCTATGTATCTTTTCTTTGGGCTTACGTTTCCTCTTTTCCTTTGACCAATACCCGAGCTCACCATAACTTCTAAAGGACCACTTACTAATACTTGTTCGCTACTTCCAGTTTCGGACGCCCTCTTGTAAGCCATACTGTGTCGCTATCCATTAGAGACCTGCGTAGATCTCCCTCTAATGCAAAGGTCTTTCTCTTACTGTTCTCGAAAACGCCTACACACCTTCCTGGGGTTCACATCCTACTCTCCCAACCTCTCTATCGTCCGAAGTTCGCCTAAGCTGCCACATTGCTTGCGATTTTTTGGTTCTGCTTCTTGGGACATCCCTTCCAACCTCTATCCCTCGCGTTACGTTAAGAGCTCGAACCGCAACACACCCACCAGCGTGCCCCACCCACTGGCATGCCCTCGATAATCAGGCATCATTGGAGACCTTATTTCATTTATCTGGGATTGCCTTCGATCACACTTCTTGACAAACCCAGGCGAGGTTGTGAGCATAATAGTCTAGGTCACTGAGGCGCTCTTCAAATCCAGGTGAAGGCCGCTGGAAAACCAACAAGTTTCAGGCCCAAGCCCGCTCCGCGCCAGGCACAACCTCGCGCAACTAACCTCATCGTCTCTTTTCAAGTTCTTTGCAGGCAGAGTCAGATGCCGAAGCATACTGCACCAACGCGGTGTCCGAGCCAAGGTGCATGCGCATGTGACGGGTCTCTCCGCAGAGGCGATCCGGGATCAACGTACTAGTAGACAGACATCGGGGGACCGTTCCACCAGGAGGTGGGCTGCCGGCCGGGGGAGGTAGCGCGTGTCGTGCGTGACGCCTGCCCTTGCTATGATGACCGCTTGGGCGAGCGTGGATTTGAGAAAGTAAACCTTGCAGGCTCTTTTCGGACGTTCCTCGTTCAGTGGCAGTTAAGGAACGCCGTGTTGCAGTACTCCTCTCTTCAATGCCCTTTGGTACTGGTCATTATTCCCGTTCGATGGCCGCTCCTTTGGTTGATCTAATACTCGGGTATGCGTAACTTTTTTGGACCAGTATTCCAGTATCTCAGGGATCTTGCCACTCTCATTTGATGTCTGGTTTCCATCCCAGTGATATGATGTAGGTCGCCCCAAATTATATTGCCCTCCGCGTTGATCATACTCATGAATCTCATGCTCCAAGAATTACAGTAAAACGCCGTCAGAACTGACCTTCACGTTGGGAAACCCGACAAGTGCGAAGGTAGGGCCTAGGTCCCGAGACAGAGATGTAGGCAAAGATAGTGCAAATTGGCAGATTCATCATACCCTAAAATGGTACGGTACCATGCTGTGCATCTCACTAATGGGCCTGTGAAGCCAATAACCTTGTCTAGGTGATCAATAGGGCCAGCGTAATGAAAACCACACAGACGAAGAGCTGCAAAGCTACTCTGGTGTCAGTGGATGCGCCTGGCAACAGAAGATGTTGGAAGCTGTGAGGTGAGGCGAACATTCGGTTAGTCATGGTGCCGACGGCAGCATCATCATGACAATTGGTGAATCACCACTTTGGGCATACATTACTGTAACACATATTCGCATGAACTCACACCTGGAGGAAAGTAAGGAAAATAAAGCGGGGGATATTGCCACGGCCTAGTTCGGACCCATTCACGTGGATAACATAAGTGATCATATTCTGCGGATGAAGCTTAATGGGGCTTAATGGAGGAGCGCGATAATCTGTAATCTAATCCGCCATCGTCCACTCATAAGTCACATGACTCGCATCGGCGTGTCCGAGTCGGCAAACTTTACGCCGTCTGTCACGGTTCATGGTTCGAGTCCGCTCCTGAGGCCTAGATATGCGCTCGTTGACAACACTTCCCGTTCTAGCGAGCGCTCCGCAAAGAGCACGCCATGCATATACAACGAGGCTTGCGATTTCTCCTGCCTCGTGTCTTTGCACTCACTCATTGTGATCGTGATGTCCATGACCGCAAATGAGCCCGATCTTGAACGAGGGCTTGATGGTGTGTCTTTAGGTCTTCCCTTCTAATTTATTATTATTATTTCTAACTATTGATGGCGTAATTAGGAAGAATCGCATCGCCCGAAGGACCAGCTCAGGCACGACACGAAGAACATGTAGAATCTAGTGCGTGTCTCGTATCAGCAGGGTCTTAATGAGCTAATGGAAGGTATAGGAATGAACAGCCCGTTGCCGAACGACGAGCCAAGTCGTCTCCCAGAGGAGCTCCACGGCGAGCGCACAGATACCGATAATAGTGGCAATCCTCTATGGTCTCGGTACGAGCAAGAAGTTAAAGGTTGTGATAAGGCCCGGATCCAAGACTTGAAAGATGACATGAAAGGAGTTCTTATATTCGTGCGCGTCTATTGTCTATCTATTAATGATCAGCTGTGGCTGATAACGTTCTCATCTTAGGCCGGTTTATTTTCCAATGTCATCACTGCCTTCGTCGTCCCCAAGATTCCAGATCTGAGAGTGGACCCCGCGGACCAATCAGTCTACTACCAGCAACAATCCGTTCAGATTCTTGCACAAATATCACAGCAAATCGCGTCGGTGGGCACTCAGATCTCGGCCAATCTCACTCACCCATCACCTTTCCCTACCTTTCGTTCATCTTCCTCCGACCGTGCGGTGACTGTTTGCTGGCTCATGAGCCTCGTATTCAGTCTGTGTGCCGCACTCATTGCGACGCTCGTTCAACAATGCGCTAGGACTTATTTGCGTCCCCCCCAGCGGCATGACAGCCTTTTGAAGACGCTGTGGGCCCAAATAGTATTGTCCGCAGGTGTCGACCGCTTACAAGTGGTAGCGGGGGCTGTTCCCTGGTTCATCCACCTCTCCCTTGTACTTTTCTTCCTGGGGCTAGGCAATTCCATTCTGCGTATCGGCACAATCGTTGGTGTTGCCACTGTTGTCCCCATTTCTATCTGCGGATTCTACTACATTTACAGCGCGATTACACCAATGACAAATCCCCAATGGCCCTACCAGAATCCGCTCCCAAACGAGATGCGACTTCTTGTCGAAAAATTGCGTCTTTCCTTATACAATAGTCTCTGTCGTGGGGTTGTCATGCCAAGGAGAATAGGAACAGGTCAGGGGTATCTTGCCGCGGAACCGGATATAGTCCAGGAAGTGCGTGCAGTTCAGTGGCTGCTGGACAAAATCAATGGAAGTAACAAGGTGGAGACCTTCGTATTGGCAATCCCCGGTACTTTTGACCGGAAGTGGAGCCGAGACGTTTGGAAAGAGGCAGTGAAAGAAGTCCAATGGGATCCCCCTGCAGATAGTCGAGTCAATCCCAGCCCCGGCCCCCCACGAGAAGGAAATGCTGTCTTTGATCTCTGCATACGCGTGCGCCAAATGTTCGAGGCCTACAATAACAAAACGGACCCTATGGACGAGATAGGACGTCTGCATATGCAGGGCTGCGTCGAAACTGTGGCGTGCCTTGTATTCTATGCCGATGTCCCACTCGGTTGGTTCGAACGAGTGGAAGAGGTGCTCAGCGAGTTGGGCAACAACGACCAGATCAAGAAACCATCGACGATCAGAACTAACCCGTCATTCGCCGTCCGCTGGACATGCCTCACGCTCGTATCCATTCAGCAGATGGTGATGGTTGAAGGCAACAGGGTGCGGGAGCTTGCGGGATTTGCTGTGAGCGGAATTGCACGCTTCCAGTCGGATTATGGCTCCCCAGACCCAGCTGCATCGAATGGCGCCCACAGGATCGACGAGTATCTGAGGACGGCATGGGAGCATGTCGAGACTCTATATCAAGCATTCGAGCCCTGGGACCAGAGCAAGTCTAGCGAGGAAATCAGGAATATCCTAGGCGACTTTGAACCACAGATCTCGGAGCTGGAACGAATTCGAAAGGATGCCGATGGCATGGACGACGTCGACTGGCGGATCTCCCTTCTCCAGGATGCGATGGGCGAAGCCACTCACATGTTGATTCAACGCCTCCCCGGCGTGACATTTGACGAGTTAAAGCAGTCCGGACCCATTCCGATCAGAGAGGCCTTTGATTTCCCCCTCATTGGGAACACCCCCATTACGCCACCATTCATATTCCCCGGACAACAGCTTCAAGGCCTATTTGCACTGGGTCGGGGGTTACGTCATATCGTCGAAGGACGGAATCTCGAGAAACACAAGGAAACCCTCGAAAGCTTGGAGTCCATTGGTAAAATCCCCATCCCTCTGCGTAGACTCAACCACCTGATGAAACGGCAACTTTCGCGTCTGCAAGACTTACGCGATGGTGGCGGTTTCGGTTTTACAATGGAACTTTTTTTCCTCGCACTTAGACAACTTTCATCCTCATCATCACCCGAATTGAAGCGGGTAGTTTATATTGGTACTTTCAAGGCTATTACATCCAGCTGGGCGAACATCAAAGACCCATCTGGGACGCAGCGAGTTTTACTCAATCTCATTTGTGATCTCGTTATCCCTCACCGTGGTGTCTTTTCTGACTTTTCCTACCCCGACTATATCGTGGACGAGCTGCTGGAATTTGTAGGAACGATGGTCGCTGGACAAAGAGACTCACAGACGCATATCAACGAGGCAGTGCAGGAACTTCGCGACGGGGACTGCATAGATGAGGATCTCCGGGACAGTGTGTTGGATGCCATCACTCCGCCCCCAAATCCCGCATCAAATGTGCCGTGACACCTCTCCTCAAACCCACGCGTCAGCAAGCCATTATTACCTTGCTCGCATTGGGCTTTCTCCAGTACCGTACGATTCGCCATACATATGCAGTTAACTGCGATATGAAATCCTACTTGATTGGCGCTAATCCCACTGCCAGTGGAGCCGTTACTCACCCAATGCGGCGCTTGACCGCCCTCACGCGTGCAAGTGGAAAAGTACCGTCAGGCCGTCATGGTCGGGGCCCATTTCGACCGAACTCCTGAACATGGGACCGAAATACCGTTCTTCATCATTGTCTTTCCCACAGGGATGTAACTGTAACACATCACAACTAGTACAACGACGCAGATTCTCGGGCATTTGTCCAAAGACTTAATGGACAATATACAATGGATCATACAGAATGTGAAAAACCCTAAATACAAGCTTATAAACACAATCGGCATAGCCTTAACCTGGAACACAATATTGCCAGATCAAATCAATAATCGTCTCCAACACCAGGTCTTTCTGCGGCAGCGTGAATCTGATCGGAAATATCTCGGTAACAAAGCTGTGGATGTCCTTGTGTACACTATCCCTGCGGCCAGAGTTGACATGCCTATCCATGGCCGACTGAACGTCATTGGATGATACATCCGAGTCGCCAGGAGCAGTCCTAAATATATCATCCAGGATAACGGTGAGGTCTACGATGTAGCCCATCACACATCGAACATTCCTCTGGCTGACGTGCGCGAGACTTTGAGACAGATTAACAACACTTTTCTGCTTCCACTCACCTGCCTCGATATACATCGAAAACCCATTCAGCGAAGTCACTATGGGGGATTTGATCCGTCTTCTATGATTTGCTTAGAGAACACGCACCTCGATGGCACGCTGGCAGCCGTCCCAGCCAAGTCCTTGACGATATGAGACATCTTTTGCTTGAATTCGGGGTCGGAAAGGTGCTGATCTCTGTGAGCAAATTAAACCAGTGAAAGGTAGGGTGAACTAACTCTGTTCTTGTCTTTCAGATTCCATATATCGACGATATCGGTGTGAATGGCATTTATGCAGTCCTTGAGGGGTTGACCAGCGAAGTCAAGACTAGACCACAGGTCACGCCAGTATCCTAAGGAAGTACGTAGGTGTCAGTAGTGGCCTGAATCAGCGAGGTGGTTATACTCGCGGTTTCGCCCGACTCTGTGAACCAGATATATAAATGAGATGAGATTCGGCAGAAAATCGACGCACTCAATTGAAGCTTGTATGAAGATGCCTTGATGTGCTCTCAACGCCGCAGACCATAAGAGGGGCACGGGGGCAATCCGTGGCTTCGATACTTGTGAACTCGACCGCGCAGGGGCAGAGGCAGTAGGTGTACGGGAGCCTGTCATGAACCTGTGCGTGGTCACAACAAGATTATCGATCAGGTCCCTAAATTGTGGGTTCACTACGAATAGATCAGCTCATCAGAGGCGCGGCAGAAAAGAGAACAACCACCTGAGACAATCTCAGCTGGCACATCCCTGGGTTCCTTACGGAACAGGGAACGACACGAGTGGTCAACCCGTGCGCGTGCGCTAGATCTCGCAGAGCTTCCACCTTCAATTGCGACAGCTTGATCAAATTTAGTAAATGCGACAACAGCAGGCACTGAACCTCGTTATTAACTGAATGTATGAGTCTTGAATCAGACCGCACGTACCTCGTCTCATGCTCAGAATCTCCTCAACTCCTTCTCCAATGCTTCCACTGATGGCGTCGGATGTGGGAACACATATCCTAGATTAAACCGCTTCAACCAGACAGAAACTAGCGGATTTGGGTATCGGTTCTCTACCAGACGGCGTGCAACTTCTCATCATTTGCACGGCTCGGATCCGTCCGACATGAAATGAAATCTCGGATCGCTTGCAACTTATGTCCGTCGCCGGGTCCAAATCCAGAGCTCTCATGAATGGTAAGATAACGATTATCTTCTGGGTGAATCTCGTGGTTAATATCTCTTCCTGGCGCTGCCTAGTTTCCGGGATGTTGTCAGGTTGACGACATAGGAATACGAGATAGGAGGGAAAACAGACTGATATGTTCACTTTGAAGACTGCGTTGATGAGTGAGGATTTTCCCGAGCCTCCCTGTGATTAAGAATGGTTTCGATTTGACCTGAATTTGGCTGAGTATGGCACGAATGTACCTTTCCTAGAACGAGAATCCTAAATCTACAGTGTATGAGAGGGACGTCATTTAAATGCCGGAGTGGGGTCACATACCTGTGACGATTGGAGAGCACTTGGCGCATCGTTGAAATGAGTGATCGGGTACCAGCATTTGAGTACGCTGATAAGGCGGTTATTGAGGGTTCATTGCCCAGCCAGACATCACTCTCACCTGTGTGAGGCATTCTGGGAACGTGGTCACTCTCACGGGTCTCACCTGTGTGAGGCATTGTGGGAACGTGGTCAGTACGCTCACGGGTTCCTAACTCCCGGGCCCTCCTATGGTCCTGGGAAGGCTGGGACATAGTTCGCGTTCTAGTGCGGGAAGTTGAACTTGATCCTTCTGTATGAGTCGGCGCGCGTAAAGATGGCGTTCGACTGCGAGGTCGGGACGACGTGGGCGTGGAGGGCACAGAGGCACTTGGGGGTGGTGTCCGCACCGTGGTGGAACTCTGAGCTCTCTGAGTCATCGGCGCGCTGGGAGGCGCTGGCGGTTCATGCCGGCCAATGTTCTCGCCTGGTTTTATGAAGTTGGTCCGATTATCCAGGTGAGACGCTCGTACAGACCGAGACCTTTGGATCTGCGATGATTGTGCCACTAACCCATCGAGAGATTGCAATGGATGGAAGGACGAGGAAGCAACCGAGTGTCGTGGTGACTCTACTGGCAGTGCAAGCCCTGTATCTCGGTACTGAGGAGGCACAGGCGCATGAGCATTGAATAGCGAGGAAGTTTCGTACGCTGGTGGCGCAGTCCGAGTCGTTTCAACACTCATTAAGGAAGGCTCGTATTCATCCCTTCTTCTCGTTTTCGAAAATAGCAGCTTCGACAGAAGGCGCGCTTTGAGTGTTGTACTGCGCTCAGATGACGAAATTGAGGGTGTTTGCTCCGCCTTGGATTACCATCATTAGTATATACTGAGATTTCTAGCCCAAGGAAAGGTATCACACCCTCAATTCCGCTATCGCAGAAATTTTCGCTCCTTGATTATCGCGAACCGGGGTCACATCGCCATCTTGGCCGTGTAGGGATGCGACTGTCGAAACCAGCTTTTAGCACCTCCCACTTTACATGGAATGGCATTGGGTGTATACCGCCATCTTCAAGGATCACAGGAATTTGATTTTCATGCAAAAACTGTTCAACTGCATCCGCAGTGAGGGTTTCCTAGGCGCGCGTTTTACTGGTAACACCATGTTCGAACATTTGTCTTGGACGTACCAGGTTTTCAACGATCTGGAGATCATCATCATGGGCAATGGCTATGACGTCCTCGGGGCATTTCTTTTGGAACCTGCTAATTAGACTTGAAGTCAAGGGGCATAGACGTATAGACGAACCTCCACGATATAATCCAGAATACCGAGGAGCGGATCACGATACTGGAATCAAGCAGTCATACTTCACCAGTCACTTCACTACAGAAAGACGACCTACTTTTGGAGCATCTTGAACTCGGGTCACTTGAATCTCATCCTCATGATCGTCGTCAGGGTCGTCAGGAAGGGGTTCTGCTTCAGCCCGGATGGGTTTCGTCCAGAATATGGTACGCTTTGCTCGGAAGCCCTTGATAAAGACGCACTGATTCGGTGTATCGGATTGATTAACCTTTTGATACGATCAAAATAAAAATCAGTGCAGGCCAGTAAACGGAACGGAAAAACCCGACGGAGTCGAAATAACCACAATTGCGTGCCACGTCTCCCTCGGAGTTCCTGAACTCGAAACTTTGCCCACTCGAATCTTGCGGTTGGGGTACCAGAGCAACTTTTGCCGTTCCAGAGCGGCCAATGAATGCAACAGCAGCCCATAAAGTGCCCAAAGTACACTCAGTGACGAGAATGAGGTCTTCCATGCGCTCGACAGGCAGGTTTTCATTCTTTGACCAGTCAAACCAGCTGCCTACATTATCTCGTATATACTTCTCAAATGCTTTTTCACGCATAATATATTCCCGGTGACCGTCGTGAGGGAAAGACAAAAGTGCTCCGGGACCCTTGCACTCATAAGTGGAACCTTCGGCACTGTGGGAATGTGCAAGTGGAGGATGTGAGCCGAATCTCGTTGTCCTGGAAGGGACTAAAAAACTTACTCACGGGAATTTTGAGCTTGCTTATATTCAGTGTTTTTGTGTCCGATAACTCTGGGGGAGCAGTAATCGTCTCTCTTGAAAGGCGTTTTGTAGATAGCGAATAGATTCGGATCCATGGCCTTGTAGTTCTCTGGTTGATCTTTACTAATTTTTTGGTTTAAGGGGTCGTCCCATGGGAGCTTCACATTGAACATGCGATAGAAACATCCGTTTTTTTCGTAGCCAACATCACCAATCGAGACCTTGTCATACAATTCCTTCACAGGACCTGGTTCCCACAACGCCATCCCGAGATATAGTGACGAGAGTTGTTCCCGGTAGACATTCCAGGGTTGGTCCGTTGGCATGAAATGAGAAGATTGGGAGAGTGCTGGTGGGTGTAGCCGTCTGGGAGGGTACCAGGAGGAATACGTCGATGGGGCCCTGATAACACGATTGCAAGGGCGGCATCTGCTACTGCAATTGGAAGTGCTGTAATCCAGGCTTTCGGCGATTTACCTACCAGTGGGCCGTAGGCTCAATTCAGGGAGTGCTTGTCATGCCCAGTTACTATAAATACCATCCCTCTAGACAAGCACGTTCATTGTGGTGATATGTGCATATAGTCTCTATCATCAGTGATCTATTACTCCGTCTCTTCCACCCCTTGCTTTTTTTAGGCTGTATCCTAAGTGCCCCCCAACGCACAGTGTACAGTACGCCAGTACCCAAAAGGAGAGAGGAGACCAAATTCCGAACCCATTCTACTCTCACATGCGTTCCAACGGACGAATGCTCAACAACCGCATCGCAGCCCCGAGCACGTCCCGAGCACACAAATAAAGCCACATCCGCGCACGAGCCCGCTCGACGTCCGCCTCGCCCTTGACCACGACCGTCTCCCACGCGCTCGAGATCGCATGCGCCAGCCGGAACGCGAACGTGACCACCCCGCTCGGCTCGTGCGTGCGCAGCGCCGTCCGCACAACGTCCGGGTACGTGCCCAGCAAAAACGCGATCTCGCGCGCCGCCGGTTGCTCCGCGAGCGTCTCGGTCGCGATCTGCTCCGGTGGCGGTAGCGGCAAAAGCTCTGGGTTCTTGCGCGTCAGCGAGGTCAGTCGAACGTGCGCGTATTGCAGGTATGGGCCCGTGTCGCCCTCGAAGGACGTCATCCGGTCCCAATTGAAGTTATAGTTGTTGATTCTAGACACACAGGAGGGGTTGGGAGAGAGACGCGCAGAGAAGGAAAGTGTCGCGTACCGTTTGGCGGCCATGTCCTGGATTTTGATCCCCGTAAGCCCAACCTCCAGACTCGTCTGCTCCGGATCCTCGACTGCCGCATACTTTTCCTGGTTCTTCTTCATCTGCTCGTGCATCACACTTGACGTCTCACGAATGATCTGCTCTAGGAATACGACCGTCCCTTTGCGCGTGCTCATCCCGAGCACGAGACCGTAGTTAACGTGCTCGACGCTCGATGCCCAGGGGAATTCCATCAGATGTAGCACCTTGATAAATTGCGCTGTGTGTAAATCCTGCTGTGATGAGATGACATAGATCATCTTGTCAAACTTGTGTTGCTCGTATCGTTCGATTGCTCCGCCAATATCACGAGTCAAATAGATGGACGTCCCGTCTATAGCACTCTCAGTGTCAGACGGAGATAGAATGGAAGGGGACACAGACGCACCCTTTTTACGCAGCACCGCCTTCCCGAGTTTCCACCTCTCTAGATCGACCAGCTTCGCGCCTTCCACGTCACTGATCAATCCCATTTCACTCAGTCTCTCCAACGCATAGTCCTGCCACTTCTTCCCGACCTTGCTCTCACCGGTGTACACATCGAAATGTACGTTTAATCGGTTGTACTCTTCCGCGTACTTCTTCACCGATAACTCGCGCCACATGCGCCAATTCTTGAGTGCATCTTCGTCACCATCTTCCATACGCTTGAACCAGGCCGCGGCCGCAGCCTTGACACCCGGATCTGATTCTGCATCTTTATTGGTGTTCACGTAGACGTCGAACAGATGTTTGATTGACCTCTTACCACCAACATCTCAGTAGTCATCAGGAAAACCCCTTGTTTGCTTTTTGGTGCTTTTTCTACTTTTTTCATGCTTTTCATGAAAAATGTAGAAAAAGCACAAAAAAGCATGAAAAAGCCAAGTCATCCACTTGCCAGAGTGCTTTCTGAGGCAGTCAAAAAAGTATATTGCTTTCAAAAGTATTTCAGGTCACAAAAGTACATGAAAGTACAGCCAAAAAATGACAAGTAGTGATAAAATGGAAGTGGTCTCAGTTATATTGCATGAAAAAGTATAGAGCTGTGTAAAAAAGTAGAGCAGTAGTAAAAAAGTACATGGAAAGTGAAGGGGTTGGCTTGTCACAAGTAGTCTGTACTTTCCAAATTTTTACTTTTTTCACACACAAAAAACAATAAAAGCAGTAAAAGTAGCAAAAAGCAAATGAGGGGTTTTCCTGATGTATGCTGCAAGCTTCCACACTTACCCCCTCTACTCTTTCCCCCCCTCTGTCTTGTGCCCCTATAAGTGACCACGCTTGGGGCCAGGTTTGACCTAGTGTCACCCAGACAGAGGCAATGGCTGCTGACACTGTCTATTCAGTCTTCAACATCCTCAACATTTTCTGCACTTGCTGGTTGCTCAACCACAAGCACCTTCTCTCTCTTGTTGTCTTTGCCCAAAAGGCTGAGGATGGCAACAAGGTAACCTGGGTCAAGTTCACTCCCCAGGCCCATTCCCACTTGGTTTGCCAGGCTCTTGCCCTGGCCCCTACTTCCTACCTGCTGGCCCTGACCAAGCAGGTCATGTTTGTTTTTCTTTTGGAGGTTGTCAATGACTGCAGGGCTCGCCCCCTTGCCTCATTCATCAAGGCTTCATGTTAAGGCCTATTGAACCTTAAGGTGCAATGTGCGCAAAAGGTAAGATATGTGGCAGTGACGAAGTTATAAGGGTCGTAATTCCCTTAATAACTGAAGTGACTTTGGAATGTGATAAAGGCAAAAAGGTTGCTAAGACCAATGTCTGGGTGAAGATAAAGAGGAATGGGAAGTATCTTCAAGGATTTGAAGATAACTTCAAAGAAAGATAAAAGGGAAATGTTGGTTCAAGCAACAAGGACTGAGAATGCAATAGATTGCAAACTAAGTCAGGCTTAAGGCCCAACTCTAGGATATAAGTCCAGCTTATATACAACAGGGCAGCTACCTGACTAAGTGTACAAGAAAGGAGAACAATAGAGTCACAAACAATGGTGGTCACAGACTACCATAAGAAGGGAACAATAGGAAACGTACAAAAGGAGGGAACAATGAAGTTCCTGACAAGAGGGCTCTGATGTACAAGTAAGCAATCATGTGAGTCAAGGTCAGGTGATCATATAAGTACATAACAGACAAGAAAAGAAAGAAAAATGTAGGCCAAGTGCCCAGGAGCGTAACATCTGATCTCCATAGCCCTGCACCCATATTTTAAACTTGCTTATATCAAGATCACATGGGGTGGCCCAGTGGAACAAGAAGCTGAATGTGAGGCAGGGAATCCAAATGCAAAAGATTGGCAAGATGAGGCCCAGAAGATACTTGAATGCATGGTATGTGCCCTTTCTTTGATGGATACCATGACTGCATATCTAACTTACATCAGTATCACAGGTGGAGTGTTACTACAAGACCCAGCCAAATATGAACCAGATGCTGACTCAAGTTGCCCCCATCGATAATGATTCAATTCTTTCAGAGTTCGATCATCATCAGCTCACATTGCTATCAGGCCAGGAGGATGGATGGCAGGCTGAGCTACACTGATATCTTAAGGACATGCCTGCAAATATCATGAAGGATATGGACATTAGGGCTGAGAACTGTACTGTATACAGCATACGGCCGTATAATTTATGGTACCAATACGGTTATGGGTACCTGTAAACCGTAACCGTACAGGAGACTTGAAATTTCAAGATGGTACGGTATGGGTGTATATATGGCCGTATTACAGTGTGATACGGGACTATACGGGTGTAATTTCAAAGTACTTTAACTACAGAACAAAAAGCTAGTCTATGTTAATTGCATTGCCCCTGTGTGTCTGACAAATGTGATGTTTCAGGACCATGAGTGTCCGGATGGTCTCTGGTTGAAGGCTGGCATGGTGGAATAGCGGTGTCTGAAATGTAGAGCGACGTTTTACTGAATAGTTGAGAAGTGTGTGACATTGAATGGATGGACAACAAGGGTGAGGGAGGGTGCGGCGGTGCTCCAATAAGTCCGATCATGCTTGATGAGAAAGCTAAAAAACCGACTTTTGAAGGTCAAGAGCATAGTATCTCACGAAAAAAAAGCAAAAAAACATACCAAAGGTGTCCCCCATATCCAGGAAAGGTCCTTCTAAACAGTGACGACGTCTTGACCTAGGCCCAACTTGTGAGGAGCCATGAGCGATGAGTCCTCATGGAGCTGTGGCGACACGTGCTGGTGACATCGGCCGATGATCGGGGGTGATCTGTGAGTCTTCAGCCGTGAGCATTGCAGTGCAAGGGTGGCCGAGTTATATTCTCATTGAGGAAAGGTGTCGATCTGACTCAATCACAATATTGACAAACTGACAATGGTGGGCAGCAGCCTGAAGCGAGGCAGGGTAAGGAGGTTCTAGGACAAGTGGGGATACACGCGGCACAACACTTCTTACCAATCATACGGCCGTATCTTTACGGTCTGATACGGGGGTACCCGGCCCGTAAACCGTACCGTAAAAGTGTCGCTTCAAGGCCAATACAGTACGGGTCCTGTACCGTATTACGGCGGCCCGTAAACCCGTAAATACAGTTACGGGTGCTCAGCCCTAATGGACATTGTAGAATGGTGGCAGGTGTGTAGTTGGACTTGATGTTCTCAGTATTATTGTTTCTAATGGCTTACAGGATAACAGGCACCATTACCCCACCCTCCACCATATCACAATCGACTTTCTTGCATGCCCAGCCTTGTCTGTTCCTTGTGAGCAGCTGTTCTCTGGTGGTGGCAAGATCGCAACAAAGTGTTGTGCTCAGTTAGGAGTGGCATGTTTCGAAGAACTGCAAGTCATGAAATTCACATGGAGAAATAACATCGACAACCTTGCCGCTTGGAACTCAAGCCAAGTGGAGGAAATAGACAATGAATTTGGGGAATATTGGGACTTGCTGGTCACAGATGGGGAGCAGGCAAGGTGGGATGCTTAGATCAAGGGTTCAGGATGCGTTATTTCATAAATATAGGCTGTCTAGACTACAATAACACCAAATTGAACTAGTAGATATCAGAGCAAAAGCAGCAGCAACTTGAAGGGGACTACACTCATGCCATGGAGGCAGTCCCACATGACTGGGCTATTTGATGCAAACATAGTCAACTTGTAGCCTGCTAATAAGTTTCCAGAAACAGAGGAACCACGATCGGCACAAAAAGACCAGCATAAGGGTCTGTGCTGTTTATTGAGCTGGGCCTTGACACCTTTGGCATCAACTTGACAACTCCAAGTCTTTGATTGAGCTTGATTAGCTAACTTGAGGGTCTGCTCCTTTCCTATAAACACTTCTTATACTTTTGTATCCATCTACCTTTGAGGACTATTGCATTCTCCAAACATCCAATAAGGGTTACACCAGTCATTTATAAGATACTGTGTGGCACCGCACAGTGCATGGAAACAACACCATCCATCTTGTTGCGTATATTCCCACATGCATCTTGGGCAATTCAGCAGGTCCATACTCAATATTCTTCATTGCCATTCACCCCCTCTCCTCCCCCCCCAAAAGAACATGCACCACCATCATGTCCAGTGCAGTCCTCACCCTCTCTTGGGGGTCTCAGTCATGGTAATCTACTGGTGCGTCACCTCTGATATAAAGGCTACCTTAATACTGACATTCATGGCCTCCTCCCCTTTCCTTGGATGCTCAACAGTCTATGTAGCCCTGTTATAATGTATCCCACATAATCTAGGATTGTCTGTAATAATGTACCACTGTGAATCCAAGGAACTTCTAGGACTCCACAACTGCTGCAAACATTATAATGTATATCCCCCATTCCAAGCAGTGCCATTATAATGTACTCACCCCACACTTCTACTGCATTATAACTCCCCCCTCTCGGAAACCCGGAGCTGCCAAGCAGCTACCCTCCTGTGCGCGCCCTGCCCCCAGCCACCTCTGGTGACGCGAGTTCGTTGTTGTTGCTGTCGCTGACAGCGGGCATGCTCTACCCCGCTGTCACCACCATTTCCATCCTCACTCTAGAGCACCGCACCATTACTTTCTCCACTCCTGAGCCGGGCAGCGCTGGCAAGTTCTGAGGCCCAGATGTGGTCCCTGACAATGGCACAGATGCCATGTGTGCGTGTGGTGAGCTGCTTGCATGTTGTGGTGACAGGGCTGTGCCGCTGCTGAGCTGGGCAGCACTGGCAAGTTCTGAGGCCCACATGTGATCCCCAACGATGGCGCCGGTGCCGTGCATGCGTGCGGTGTACTGATTGTGCATCGTGATGACGAGGCTGTGCCACTGCAAGCTAGGTAGCACTTGCGAGTTCCGAGGCCCGCATGTGGTCCTTAACGGTGGTGCCAATGCCAGTGTGTGTGCAGTGTATGGCTTGTGCGTCATGATGACAAGGCCGTGTGGTTTCAGCAAGGGTGAGAGCACAGGGATTTGTGCAGGCAGGTCATAATAACGCATTGGGGGCTGTGTCCATCGCTGCGTGGCCTTGGTGTTGGTGGCACAGTGGCGATGGCGGTGATAGTGATGATTGCGATGGCGACTGCGATAGTGATGTGATGCGATGGTGGGGTGTGGTGGTGACGAAGTGGGGGTGAATGGCGACGAAGCGGGGTGAACGGTGACGAAGTGGGGTGAATGGCGATGAAGCGGGGTGAATGGCGACAAAGCGGGGTGAACGGTGACGAAGCGGGGGTGTGCATTGCCAAGGCGGGGGATGAGATGACAGTGTCTGATGGCGACGAAGTGGGGGTTTATGCAGCCAACAACGCTGGCGCTGGCACAACCGCTGAACAGTTCGCCCACACTTGGGCTGCACTGTGGGGCGAACAAGAGTGCAAGCCTTGCTGGGCTTACTGAAAAGTCTGGAGGAGGGGGAGCGTCAGCAGTGGCTAACGCACCTGTGTCACTGGTATCTCCTGACGCTCTCAGGATTGCTGGCATGGCTGTGAACGCCACACAGATGGGAAGTCAAGCCCTCAGGCATTGAGGGGGAGCGCCGCCTGTCATGGGCGCTGCACTTGCCATTGCCAAGGACACTTCTGGCGTCAGGTCTGGTGGCGGGGCTGACAAAGCCTCCGTTGCAGCACCCAAGGCGTTTGAGTCCAGGGCGTATGGCGGAGCAGGGGGAGCAGGCGCGAAGGCCACCGCATGGCAAGGCCCAGGACGGAGTCGACGTACCTCTGGGAAAGGGCGAGCAAGCACTCATCAGGTCGAAAAGGATGCGACTGAGCAGGGGGAGTCGACAAGATTGGGCCTGCAGAGAGGGACCAGGAAAGAGTGCAACTGAGCAAAGGGCACTCACCTCAGGAGGCCACAGAGGAAGGATATGTCAGTGCACGGAAAAGAGCGACCTCATGAGGGGCACTCACAAGCTGGGGACAGTAGGGCGAGGGAGGGCATGCCGAATGTTTTGGTGTGGGGGTACTGGAAATGATCGGAGCCAGCCAGGGAATTGTAGGTGAAACCAGACATTGTAGCGTCGATGAAGTTGGGCCTTTTGGGGTGCCCAAGGACTTGCTTGAGGAGGCCTCCTATTGTGGCTGTAGGTAGTGGAGTGAGGGGAGAGTGGTCGTGAAGATGTCGACCATTAGATGAAGTGGGAATGAAGGCCATACTGTATGCTGTGGAAAGAAAGCGAATGAATGAGTGGCAACGTGTACTGCTGTGTTTGGATGCTGTGGTTAAGGTTGGGGTTTAGGGGTTTAGTACACGTGAAGTAGTGTACACTGTGTACTTGCAATTCTATAGTCTCTCCAACATACTGAACTTGCCCGCACTCCACCCCCCTATCCGCACTCATCTACAAATGTTGACAAGTCGCCCTGCGCTTAGTGTGGTCCCTCCCTCATGAGTGCCCATCACTCAGTCGCTTTCTTTCCGGACACTGACATGTCCCTCCTGCGGTCCCCAGATGGTGAGTACCCCTTGTTCATTCACTCTCTTTCCGTGTCCTGATGTGTTCCTCTCTCTGGGGTCTTCAGGTAGTATGTCCCCCTTGCTCACTCTCTCTCTTTCTATGTGTCGGCGCCCCTCGCGACATTGGTTTTTCCCTGTGTTGCGACGTCTCGCCTCCTCTCCGGTCTCGCCTCCTCTCTGGCCTCCAAAAGTGAGTGCCCTTCAGTCAGTCTCACCCTTTCCCTTTCCCCCACAGGTCCCTCCCTCTTCAGGCCCCAGCTTGTCGGCACCCCTTGCAAGGTCACATCCTTCTGGTGTCCCGACATATCCATTCATTTGCGGTTTCCAGAGGTGAGTGCCCTTCACTGGGCTGCATCCTTTCCATGTCCTGACATATCCTCCCTCTGTGGGCCCAGCTTGTGGGGTCCCCTCGCATTCTCTCCGACTCAACGGGCACTTGCTTGCCCTTTCGCGGTGTCGATCCCATGCTAGGCCTTGCCATGCAGAGGCCTTTCGCACTCCCCCCACCCCGCTCCACCATACACCCTAGGCCCCAATGCCTTGGACGCTGCAACAGCGGCTTTATCAGCCCCGCCAGCAGATCCGACGCCAGAAGTGCCCTCAGCCATGGCAAGTGCAGCGCTCGCGACTGGCAGCGCCTCCCTTTATCCGTTCGTGTCAATGCCCGGGAGTCTGACTCCCTTCACGTCCGTGCCAGCCCTTACAATTGTGTCAGGCTTGCGGTCTCATTCGCCCTACAGCGCAGCCCACGTGCGGGCCTGTTCAGCGTCTGCACCGGTGCCAGCGTTGTCAGCCGCATATACCCTCGCTCCGTCGATCACATATCGCCATCATATTGCCCCGCCTTGGCAATATGACTTTCTCGCGTCGCTGTCACCGCTGCTGGTGTTATCGCCGTCGCCACTGTGGCCACTAACACCAAGGCACCCAGCGATGGACACAATCATGACACACTACCGCAACCTGCCTGTGCGAATGCCCACGTGCATGCCCGCGTGAATGCCTGCGCGAATGCCCACATGCATGCCCACACGAATGCCCACATGCATGCCCGCGTGAATTCCCACGTGCATGCCCATGCAAATGCCCATGTGCATGCCTGCGCGAATGCCCTTGTGCATACCTGCACAAATGCCCACGTGCATGCCCATGTGAATGCCCACGCAAATGCCCATGCAAATGCCCACGCAAATGCCCACGCAAATGCCTGCGCTCTCAGAACCGTGCAGCTTCGTCATCGCAACTCACAAAAAGTAAACCACACATGTACACAGCATTGGTGCCGTCGTCGGGGACCAGGTGCGAGCCCCGGAACTTGCCAACGCTGCCCAGCTCAGCAGCGGAGAAAGGTATGGTGCAGTGCCACAGATTGAGGATGGGAATGGCGGCGACGGCAGGGTAGAGCGTGCCTGCTGTCAGCGACAATGAGCGACAACGAACTTGCATCACCAGAGGCGGCCGGGGGCAGGGCGTGCACAGGAGGGTAGCTGCTTGGCAGCTCTGGGTTTCCGAGAGGGGGGAGTTATAATGCAGTAGAAGTGTGGGGTGAGTACATTATAATGGCACTGCTTGGAATGGGGGATATACATTATAATGTTTGCAGCAGTTGTGGAGTCCTAGAAGTTCCTTGGATTCACAGTGGTACATTATTACAGACAATCCTAGATTTATGTGGGGTACATTATAACAGAGCTACATGGACACCTTGGATGCTTCGCACAACCTGGGTTGATCTACAAGTGAGCTCCCACCCACATCCACAACTATCTCCATGCCAGCCTCCACCTCTGCCTCTGCCTTTGCCTCCACCTCAGCCCTTGTTTGAAGACCAATTGCTTGAACATAAGGAGATGCACCCAGTTTGGTAGGCAAGCTTCCCATTAAGACTTGCGTACCAACTTAACACCACTTTCAGTTTGGCTTTTGAGGTGTGCCTGTGCTACTCCTTGAGTCCTCTGATGGGTCAAATAGGGAACAGGGGGATTGCCACTATGTATGCACTTGTGGCCTTGCCATTGTAACACAGATAAATTATCTATGTATGAGTTTGTTTAAATGAAAACCAAGGCTACATTCCTGAAGAGCTCAAAAACACATGATGGAGCAAAGTTGAAAGAACTTGTAATGAGCATAAGGCCTGAGCACAAGTGGTACACAAACAGACAGATGGGAAGAGAGTGGGTTCCTCCTTGGCCAAGGGCAGGTGAGGGGGATAATATACTTGACAAGTATGCTACAAGGAGATCCAGTAAAGAGAAAGTAGCAGAGGGGAGCCTTGAGGGAAACTGATCAACTGAAGGTCTGGAGGGTATTTGATGGCACCCACCACCCTTAGATCCTGTATATCATGAAAACACCTTGAATCCTTGATTTCTTGGGTTTGAATTGTGCTACAACCTGCTGATAAGTTTCCAGAAACAGAGGAGCTATGATCGACACAAAAAGACCAGCATAAGGGTCAAAGATATGTCTTGATAACATATCAGTGAGATAGAATGCTGGAAGCAGATACAACACACTTGTTACTCTGAGAAAAAAAAAAAACAGAAGACTGGTCAAGACCAGTCTATAGACTGCAGGTGGACTGGTATGGACCGGTCTTGATCAGTCTGGTCCAGTCTTTCATCCTTTCATGAAAACTCTGGACTGGTCTTAGTCTTGGTTAACCCCAAATTAGGTCCAAAAACTGGACCAGACCAGACCTTAAAACACTAAACCTAACATACTACCAACACCCACACAAACTAACAGATTGTGCCAAAAGGGTCAGACAAAGGATGGGGGAATATAACTATGTTCTCCATCACAAACTGGGGATCACCAATCACACAGACATGCTATCCAGGCAACCTGACTACCCAGTGGTGAACCAACAAGCAAACAAACAATTGTTCAAGAATGTAGTATTCACAAACACAATACAGGTCCAAGAAATTGATCAAATCATTATAAAGGGGCAGGAACAACATGCAGCCAAAATAGAACAACTGTGTGAGAAACACAACCTGATGCTATGTGAAGAAATGTGGCAACAAGCAGGGCACATTATTGTTGTGGGAAACAACAAACTTAAACAAGGGGTGATATCCCTTTACCACAAATTTTCACTAGCAGGGCACCCAGGAGGCTGACAAACCTTTTCACTCATCACACAAGACTACTGGTAGCCAAAGATGAAGGACAAGGTTGAAGACTACATCAAAGGATGTGCCACCTGCCAAAGCACCAAACCATGCATGAGTGTCCCTAAAGCACCACTAAATCTGATCACAGTAACCCCAAATGCTGCACCCTTCGATGTAATCAACATTGACTTCATCACCAAATTACCACCCTTGAAAGGTTTTGATTCCATCATGACAATTGTGGACCATGACTGTATGAAAGCCACTATCTTCATTCCATGTAAGGAACAAATGGACACACTGTGCACAGCCAAACTCTATGCAAAACATGTCTTCCCACACTATGGCCTTCCTAAACAGATCATCTCTGATCAGGATGTGCAATTCACCAGTGCATTCACAAGAGAACTATGCATGGTATTACAAACAAAACAAAACCTGAGCAGTCCCTACCACCTACAAACAGACAGACTAGCAGAGCAAACCAACCAATGGGTAGAGCAGTACCTAAGGATCTTTGGCAATGAACTCCAGAATGACTGGGCCAAGCACCTTCCCATGGCACAATTTGTACACAACTCCTGGCCACATGAGGTCACTAAGAGGTCCCCCTTTGAATTACTCATCAGAGCCAACCCTAGAACAGTAATCCCAATGCCAACCCAAAAGGTACCTGCACTAGAAGAAAGGCAAAGTACCCTGGAAAAGATGCAGTGGCTGGCACAAAAGGCAATGATTTGAGTGCAAAACCTAATGCAACAGACAAAAGGGAAACAAACATTTGTCCCCTACACATTGCATCAGAAAGTATGGCTGGAAGCAACAAACCTGAAAACTATGCACCCCTCATCCAAACTGGTGCCTAGATGATATGGGCCATTTCAAGTTAAACAGGTCATCTCTTCTGTTGTCTATCAATTGGACATACCTAAACATTGGAAAATCCATGATGTCTTTCATACTTCACTACTCACACCTTATGTGGAAACAGGAATGCATGGACCAAATTATGAGGAACTGCCACCAGAGCTGATCGATCAACAACCAGAATGGGAAGTACAATCCATTCTCAACTCATGTAGATTTGGCAGAACAAAAATCTTGCAATACCAAGTAAGTTAGGATGAAGGGTGAAAGAGAGGGGGGATATTACTGACGCAACGGCGGGGTGTGTCAAGACATGTGGTAGCTATGAACTGCTCCATGGCGGCTTCGTGCTCACCGAGCGTAGCATAGGTAGGGCCCACATTTGTGAGGATTTTTGAGGCGTTGGCAATGGCGTTGAAGGGTTAGGTAAGAGATAAGACACAGGAGAGGAGAAAAGGGCGGACAGAGAAAATCTTAAGGCTTCAATTGAAATCCTCTTCATCACATTATAGGCTTTGAGGCGGGAGGCCAAGTCTCAAGTTCGGCATTGAGAGACATTTTGGTAACGGATGAAATGGGCGGTGGAGGGGTATGATTTCAGGACAAGAGAAGAAGTAGAGGGTATTTTAGTAACGAGGAAAGGGAGAGGATAAGGGTGTGCAGACACAAGGGCGTATT
>Ga0307510_10001361_pt1 | contig 26692 bp, 30 predicted proteins | sample 12_EM_MG_FD_207224 | JGI IMG/M metagenome (GOLD analysis project Ga0307510, IMG submission 207224) | Populus trichocarpa ectomycorrhiza microbial communities from riparian zone in the Pacific Northwest, United States - 12_EM | ecosystem: Host-associated > Plants > Roots > Unclassified | place... | reverse complement strand
GCCTCCGCACAGGTCTTCTCGATTCTCGAAGTCCCATGCTGCAGGTGACCATATCTTCAAAGCAACGAAGTCATGGACCCCAAGCTTACTCAACAAGTCGAGATCCAGGGCACCACTACGCGCCATTCCAGAGAGTAAATGACTGTAGTGCTGTGAGCGACGCCACCGGGGCTACCCATCGTTCAGCCGTATCGCAAGGTAAAGGGAAAGTAGATGATAGTGAACAGCGTTCAGCCAGGATACGGCACACCCGCTGAGTGTGACCATACACATGCCTGAGTTCCTCGTTATCGTGGTGATGACTCGGAGACGCTTACTACATTCAATACGTAGTAGCATGTGTCGGTTTGAGTTCCAAGCCCGATTCTATTCGCGGCCTTTGCAGTGAGTGTCGAGTATGATGTTTTTTGAGTTGGGTTTGCGGTGGTTCTGGGCGTGGCAATCGCGATCATAGATACACTAAGGCCTGGTTCGAACCTTTGTCTCGATGCATGACTCTTACCAGTGGCTGGACGAATGCCTCCTCGAAAGATCAGATGACCACCATTATCCGCGAGACGTTTATTGCCTTGCGCTCCTCCAAGTCAGATTTCCTTTCGACTTCTGAATGAGATGTCTCTAGTCCCGCGAGCGTTACAAGGATCACAAAATTCCCAGTCACATCTGAGTTCTAGGGAGCGTCAAAGATTCTTGAACAGCTCGGTATCTTCGACAATGATGCCAGGAGTATAGTTGCCAACTGTTCCAAGCATACCACGCAGACAGCCTCCGAAACTGCAGCAGCGACGATGGAAGAAGACAAAGACCCGATGTAGAAGACCCTGGATAGTCCGTCAACGGTTCCACGACCTTCAAGAGAGCACGTCGTGATGAAGCTCTTGAAGCCAGGCTGCGGAGGTGGTACGGCGTGCCTTAGTATATGCGTTACTTACCCCTGCTTCTGGGCGCAACTTGCTCTCTTTGGAAGGTGCTATCAAAAAGTGTAAAGAAATAGGCGCGGCAACGAGGCAAGGACTCGGATCTGGACGGGTTCCTCAATCCTCCGAGCCGGCCAATTCGCTAGATCTCTGACCCTGGCCGAGCTGTCTCCACGAGGCTGGGGGAAAACGGAGATTAAGAGCCACCGAGGAGGGGCGATTTCTGAAGTTGCAAATGTAGATGATGTTGCATCCAATTCACTCGCGTCCCGGGGTCAACGGCACTGCCACTCGGCGGCTACCGCCGAGGCCGCGTCAGTGCTATATCGTACCTGTAGTCAAACGGCTTTCTGTCGCCCCCTTAACTTATTCACAGAACCTCCACTGCCTTGTGACTGTACAGGACTGACCCAGGGTCACTCGAGGAGTCCGTACTCGGAGTGGCTGTTGATTACCCTCGTCCGATCTGGTCTAGTGTGTAAGCTTAAAACAGTGGCCGCTCCGTTCGCCCACTTGTGGGGTACATCAACGAAAATATTAATATCAGAACGTCTCCATTACAGAAATGCCTCCTTCCCCGAAAAAGTGATAAGATGTAGTAGGTGACCAGCACGAGACTACGGGAGTCCTGGGATGTGTTGGCGTCGCGGAACCACATAACGATTCAGTTGGAGGATCGGCTGCCAGCTCCCCCGAGAGATGTGAACAACGCCAACAAGGATGACCTGATCCTTTGTTATCCCTCCAGCACCGACCCTCCAATTTGGATCCTGTCCTTCAAATCTCTTGGCCTCCTGCAAGCAGTAGAAATGTAGACCGTTAAAATGACGATCGTAACCGCAGAAATTCCAAGACGGAGAGGGCTTACACACAGGAACCTGCTCACCGCACTCGCGACGCGCCTCGCAAAACTTTCAAGGGTGATTGTATCTTGATCTGACGTTTGGTTCCTGATCATGATCTGCGTGGTCCAATCGCTGTAACCCGGCCACTAATAAAGGACTTTAGTGCACAATCTATAGACAAGATGCGCGATCGTTGATAGAGATATACTTACGTTAATGCGAATATACATGGTGTGGCCATTCCCGATCGGAGCCGCATTTCGTGCGCCTAATAGCCTGAGCGTTCCACGACCACGACTACGACCACCCTCCACAGCGTCGAGTAAGTTCAGGCCAAGGGCGACCTGGTCACATTGGATGAAGAACACTGGCATATTAAGTGATACATTGGCGTAGCGCTGAGCGTCCGCAGGGTTTCCCGAATGCCACATGCGCTGCGGTACCACGGTGCCAGCGTCAGTGATGGCGTAATCGAGCGACCTTCCGATGGCGGCAAGAGAAGGAGGAACAGCCTGCATGGCAGAATCTGGGATAAAGAACGCGTGCGGGGGCTGCTCGGAGATAGCGGGACGAAAAGACTGCATGTCGACACCCAAAAGCCGAACAAAGTAACGGGCTGCGTCCTCTGGGCCGACCATTTGTGCGATATTTCCGTCAATGTAGAGATCCATCTGCAAAGCTCTGATGTCAAGACCGATCAACTAGGAAAGAGCCTTGTACGTACTGCTAGTATCTTGCCAGGCGAGTTTCTTCGAGTGGGAGAGCGTGTGGTTCTCGACCGAGAGTCTCGATCAGCTCTTTATCATCAACGAACGTCGGCGTGTTGGTCGTTCCATCGAGACCAGAGTTTGTATATTAGTAGCCGAAGCTGTGTTATCTCGCAAGTACGGCGAGTGTCCGTACTCAACGGCAACAACGACTTGGAGAACGTTCTGGTGCCTGTAATGTTCGGCTGCGGATGTCTGAGGCATCATAGCGGATTGAAAGTCGCACATAGAGCACAGACAATTTCAATGCTGTGGAAATGCGCCACAGATCCTCCGGAGGTGACGGTGGCGAGTTACGCTGATGTATATCATCAGAGAAAACCAGCCTGTGGCGAACGTCCGAGTCGGAAATTGGAGGCAATGGCCGGGGATCAAGGACAAGGTTCGCTTGTAATCGGTCAACATTGGACTCCTAGACTCCGGAGGCAGAAGGCGGTCACTTCAAGGCATAGAGTCAACAAAACCATAGCAGTAGAAAGAATACAGCCTACTCATACACCACCGCCACGTATATCGATTTTTTTTGGCGTATTTCGATAAAGCCGCGGGAATAAGCTAAGGTTCCGGCAGCCGGCCCGGGCTCTCCTGACAATTCATGAAAAAATCATGAAAAAAAACCGGAATCAATAACTTGCGTCATGACAGGCAAATCCCTAGACATCAGAGATCAGAGCTTCGAAAGTGAGGTCAGAGGGTACTGTAATAACGGTTCCGGTTTGCCTAGTGATGATGTCAATCCTCGCTAAATGGAGCCTTGATATCTTATTTTTTTTGGATGCATCAGGAAAACCCCTAATTTACTTTTTGCTACTTTTTTGTACTTTTTCAAGGGGGTCAAAAAAGCTATTCATCTTCCAAAAGTACTGTAATGCAAAAAAGTATAACAAAAGTAAGTCAAACACATTAAGTTAGGGTGAGCTGTAAAAGCAAATGGAAGTGGCTGTATTTTCGAAAAAAAAAAGTATATGAACTCATTATTACAGAATCTCGAATGAGTGATGATCCGCAAATCTATTTACATAGTAAATGGGATACTTATCAAGGCTGTTGTCCTGAGTGATAGCCCGACTAACACATTTGCGTCCAAAATATGGGAGAAGGTGCACTGCGTGTAAGATGGTGTCCACATGCACCACCTGTAAGAGCGGTTGCCCATTGCAATATTCGCGTTCAACGAGCCACATCCCTGTCGCCTTGTCTCTACGCCCAGAATCTTCAGAGAGAATATACCACCATACCAGTGCTACAGGATAAATTTTCCAGCCATATGTGAAAGAAAAAAAGAAGAGAACGTGGGTGACAACAAAACCAGACATTGGGAGTTGCGTATCTCCCCCATTGCCTGTATTCACCAAGACTGTGTCCTGTCGTGGGGGGCCCTGTCACCACTGCCATGTTGATTGAATCTGTTCTTGATGAAGGCCATGTATACCACAAGGGTCGCTAGGGGCGAAGTAGACTGAGGATGCTGAACTGTGCACGGATAACTTCTTAGTAAAGGTTGGGAGGGTGGAGATAGAGACATCCAAGTTGGAGGCATTAGGGTTGTTCGATTGCTGGTAATAGAGGAACTTCTGTATGAGGTCAGGAAGTTCGGGTTTGTTGATATGTGCCGCCATCCCTGACACTGAGATCTTGTAGTCTGAAAGACATGTTAGCGATGTCACAATATACAAGTGCCACTTACGGATGGTCCTTCCCAGTTCAGTGTGAGCAAGGATGCTCGGATTGTTCACAATTTCGAGAGGCCTGGCGATGCAGTCCCTCTAGGCTCCTTATTATATTTCCTTCACATCAGTTCTGTGACATTTGTTAGAAGTCATGCAGCGTACAAGGGAACATGGGGTACATACCTATCAGTTTCAAAGAGCTGTTGAGCTCTGACCACTCTAGCATACCACACTGCGTAAAATCTATTTGCGCTGCCGACAACTTGTCAAGACATTGATTGGTGAGAAGGATTTGCTTCAGAGGCTTGTGACGGTTGCTTCGGCGCCATGGCTCTTTGACGGCCTTGATGTGCTTTGACTCTGTAATGGACAAGCACAGGCCATTTGGTGCTCCAAAAAGTTGGATCATTTCCAGGTAATGGTTAGTGGAGTGCTGTCGCGGGAGCAAGAAGCCTTTCTCTCGGATCCCAACCTCCTGGAAAACCACCCGATACTTGTGAAAGTGGAAAAGAGCATCTTCAAGTTCAGCAAGGGTCTTCTCCGTAATAACGTCATGCTGGGCAATATAACAAAACTCTAGGAACATGCAAATGGTGTAGAGCATCCTATTGGGCACATATCCTTCAATTGTAGGTAGGTACACCTGTTGACAACAATAATGAGACGTGCATGACTTGATAACATAGATCAGAAGCATACCTTCATCAGCGCCTTGGAATCATCCCCAGTCCATTGCTTGAAGCCCCGACCTTCTGGAAACCTTTGAAGACCAGTGAACGGTGGTGCCACTTTAATCCTAGAACAGAGATGTGAGTTCTTGGAATAATCGATGCGAGATTGGACTCACCGCTGGTCAATGTCCACTAGGATTGCTTTGCTTTTCTTCTCCAAGTTGTGCCGCTGTATGTACTTTGTCACCCACTCAACAAGGTGGTCCTTGAATGTCCCTTTGATGAGCTGGTGTAAGAGATCGGGGGAGAGCAGTTCATAGATGCTTGTATAAGGGAAATAGCTTGTGAATAGCTAAAGAAAATCATCAGTCTGGTGTTTAAAATCAGGAGGAAACCTTGAGCAAGAGTGAGTACTTACCTCAACCTTACCAACAACCCCATATAGGTTCCACAAATCTCCCAGTCCGAGTACCTTTTGGATGTCGTCTGTGTGCCCCTTTGACCTTGGGATCCCTGGAGTTTTGAGAGAGTCCTTGTGTGAGGTACACCTGCAATGTTGCTGAAAGGCCTGGGTCAATAACTTGAGTGAAGCGCATGGTGCCACTTTGTAGGTGAATACCTTGGACACCAGCCCTGGACGATGCCAGAAATGAGGACCTGTTTGGGGTAATCAGCAATGTACGGACCCAGTCCATATATCACGTGTCAGTAGAATCCATCAGCACACTTGACAACCTTGGGCTCTGACATCGCTGGTTGTAAACTGGAGAGGATCTGCATAAGTGATGTGTGAAAGAGCTGGTGTTGGAAATATCGAAAGTCGGCATCTTTCGTGTGTTCCTTCTCAGCTACCAGATCAAAATTTGTCAGATGAGTTGGTCAACGCACATGGGACATAGGAGAATACACTTACTTTTCGCTATAGCAAGAAATCCTATAACTATGACGCTGCCATGATGAGACCTGCGAATGTTATTATGAAGGTTCCCAATTGACAGGTACAACAGATAGGCTTCAGTGTGGCCCGTCGCTACTGATACTGTCGTCTTGTCGCTTCCCAGAATGATGGGGACAAACATTGCCCCATGTGTCTTTGGATCCTAAGCGATTGCTTCCTACATTCAAAGGGGTGTGAGCCAAATTGTCTAGATAATAGCTTGGAGAAGTAGGGGAACTTACTGCTTGGTCCCATGCCCAATCCCCGCTCATTAAATGTTGATAAGTACAGATGCCATCTTTATCAAAGACATGGTATGGGGTGAGGTCCATACCATCCTTAAAGTCAGGGTTAGCCAGCATCTCATGAACAACCAGCCGAGGGTCACAATAGAAGACCTCATGGACATCCGACATCCACTTTGGCTGATTATTGCCATTGGCACTGTGTACGCTGCCATCATACTGGACTGAGAAGCTCTGCCAAGGAACCCCCCCGACATCTAGGCTATCAATTGCCAAGTAGAGTTCATTGTGATTCGAGAATGGCACGCGCCCACCAAAACAGATCCTGAGAAGATCATTGATGTTTCCTTCAGACATTTGGGCCTTACGGTATACCAACTCTGTGATTTCGAACCCTTCCTTGTTCTCAAACGCTCCCCAATCAGTTGGGTCTGCATTTAGGGGCGGCTCCAGGCGCAGTTGCTCTCCAGGCATCGGATGGCTGCCATCTTGTTGACAAGGTTTTCCTTTGAAAAAATAAGCAATGGAAATATCAAGAATGAAGTGAATCTCACTGTCGATTATTGGATGGGGGTGATAATATAAGTTTGGGTTCTTTGAATTGAAGTCAGTTTGTGCATTGTCCGCCGTTGCTGCTGGGGATGGTGGGGAGAAATCTGAGGGTGCTATGCATGGTTCTAACATGTCTGAGAACACGTCCGAGAACAAATCTATGGTATTAGTCATGTCAGCTTGACAGTCCACCTGCCATGCACTGTCAGACAGTGCCGTATCCCAACTTGAAGGAGGAGTTGAAGCACCCAAACACTGAGAACCTTCAGAAAGCAGAAATTTTAGCCTTTATTTGGAAATGAGGAGCCCTGGCAGGAAAGCTAGCGCATGCACTCAGTGGAGACACAGGCGCAGTGTGGGACTGAGAAGAAATAAAACCAAAAAGAACATGTGGGGAGGGCATGGTTATGCAAGCAGATGCATGGGGTAGAGAACACTCTTGCAAAGGTGGGGGCAGAGCGATGGTATAAGGTGGAGAAAGACAGACTCAAGGCTGTTGAGGCCCTCTGAGAACACTGATACAGATGGCGTGGGGCCCAGTCAGACTTCCTAGAGACAATGATTCTGATGCACCCTGTTTGACTTCATTGCTGTCACAGTGGCTGTATGCTGTTATACTTGGGCCATCTTCAGGTTCTATGTTGTCCGAATAAGTTGTGTAAAGGTATGGAAGAGGATCTAGAGTGGTCATTGGTGCGGGTCTATGAATTTAGAGGTGATCTGAGTCAGGACTGAGTTCAACTGACCTTCTTCATCTTTAGGGACCCAATTCGGGTGGATAGAACGGAGGTGCCTTGTGAGGCCTCTGTTTGTTTGAAAGGATTTCAAACAGCCTGGAAACATACAAGGAATGTACAAGTCCATAAGCCTGGCTTCTTCTTCCTTGCACAATAGCATGTCTGAGAGTTGTGTGTAGAGTCCGAAGGGGTGTACAGAGTCCTTGTGAGAATGGAATGGACTTAGTGAAAAAAGTAGTGAAATTTCAAAATGAAAATGAACTTATAGAAACACAGGGACCAACAATAACCAACAATAACCCAGAGCCTTAAACTCAATTGCAACCAGGCATTTCAATGTTGAACCCACTGTCGTCACCATGTCCACCACAAACGAGCCCACCAGAAGGATGTCCACAAGGAGCAGAAACAAAGACAAAATGGCCAAAATCGTGTGACGAGTCCAGAATGGTGGTATTGAGGAGTCCCCTGAAGAGGGCACTGCCATGGTGCTGGTGAACAATGAAGGAATCACGACACAAGATACCCAGCCTCCGACACCAGCGACACAAAAGACAGCCAATATGGCCAGAGCCAGCAAGAGGAAGTTGAACAAGAAAGGCAGCACGACGGAGAGTGCCAAAGCAACCAAGAAGTCCAAAACTTCAAAGGAAGGTGATGCTGAAGCTCAAACAGCTCTCACCTCCAAGCTGGTGGTGCTTGAGGACACATACTTGAAGACACACAAAGATATTTGCTCATCACATCCCCACCACTGGACAGGCGAAGTTCCAGGTGACCATGTGTTTTGCTAGCCTCACTAACAACCTGTAAACTGATTGCATCTCCACAGAACAACACACCATTATGGAAGAAGGGTCTGTCGACGACAGTGTTTGTGCTGAAAGCTTGGGACAGTAAGTGACAAATTCCTATATTGATAGCTGTGGTGAACTCAACGCGTTCAATAGAAATTCTGAATCCAAGGATGGTGAGTACCATAAACCCACCAAGTCATTTTCAACACACCTGAATCATTTGAGCAGAATCCACTTATGTGGCTGACAAGACCATTGAGGTGAATGGCCTCAATGATGACGACACTGGTGACTTGGAGGACCCAAAACAGATACCAACGATTGCTTGTACGTTGTGGCTCGCACTACCTCCCTTCCCTGAAACCTGTTCTGATAAGCAAGAAGCTTGCCAGCAGAACATCTCTGAAATGAGGCATCTTGGTGCCATCCGTGCAGAATTGCATGCCCAACAAGAACATGCAAAAGCTTCCCAGCCCAAGCCAAGACCTGTTCAACACTGCCTAAAGGACTTGGACATTCGTGAGTAGGGTTAGAAATGGCAGCGTCATATTGACGTTGACGTCTTAAACCTATGAACAGCCTCTCAAGTTGGTGGAGAGATCGCAGCACCTGTTGCAATTATGCAGACTCGGGGTGAGGCCATGACAACGGCAACAGGTAGTGTTCATCACTCTGGCACCGTTACTTGCACTTGTGCATTAATTGACACCACTCCCACACAGATGAGGCCCAGTACCAGGATGTGAAAAAGAAACAAGCACACAAGTCCAAAAAACCCCAGACCTTAGCCACTCCACGTGTCTACAGCGACTCGGAGAACCTTGACAATCCTATGGACAACAAAGAGTCCAGTGTCACCATGGAGGCCATAGGGAAAAAACCAGTGAAAAAGATGAAGGAAGGCATGAAAAAGAAGAACAAGGAAACTGTGTCACAGTTACAAGATGAGATAAGGGCCATCCGCAAGGAGGTGCCCAAATTGGAAGTTGGACTCAGGGTACAACTGATTTCTTTTGATAATGATGTGTGCTAATTGTGTCAACCATTCAGGGCGATTTGAGTCATGGCAAAACGTAAGTTTCACCAGCAGTCATGTTCCCTTATCTTGTCATCAACGCAACATCACTTTTTTTTCACAACCGCAGGTTTGGGACACCTCCTACAAAGAAAGACATAGTAAATGAGGTCAAGGAATGGACTCAGAATGTTCTGCTGCCGCCACTTAAGAAGCAGAGGATATCGGCTACAGGCTCTACTGGTAGCCGCTCTACATCTTCGAAGGCAAATCCAAACCTCAAGAAAACTGCCATTACCACTATCCCTGGCACCGCCAAGTCTACCTCCTGTGCCATTGTCGTCGACTCAACAACTGAGGTCCTCAAGAAAAGGCCAGCGCTGGGTACAAAGTGTTGGGCGGAAGATCTCAAGTCGACCAGTGACTCAGATGCCAATGACGAGGATGAAGGCACAGCATTCAATCCGCGCTATGAAGGGCTGGATGAGGATGAGGACGATACACTGGAGCAGGCTGATGCTGCTTTAAGCCCCATGAAGGCACCAGTTGCTGCACAGATGAGCAAGGTGAGTCCTTGGCAAGTCTCTGGGTTCCTGATAACTTTGTCACTTATTGGCGTCTCACTGTCACAGAAAAGCATCATTATACGTCGCGGAATCACAGCCCCTGCCCAAGAGAAGAAACCTGTCAAGTGCCTTGGCAATAAGGAACTCCCTAATGGTGCACTTGACAATGGGAGGTGGTCGGCCAAATTTATCCCAACGTTTTTGCGATATATCGGTGGCACAAAGAAGGATGCCTGGACGCTTGACATGCAGGATGCCATTCCGGCTCTACAGGGGATCTGGAATGAGGTCTACAAAGGAAGCATGCAGGATCACCAGATGAGAGTAAAACATCTGGTTCAGAAGTCACCCCCATACAACGCTGTTTATAATGTGGTACATCAATTCGCGGTACCCTCATTAACCATATCCTCTGACTATTTGCAGTCCTACCAAAGGGCAATAGAGTGGCGAAGCTCGATTGGCTCAAATGGACTCATAGTAGTTGGTGACTTCTTTGATTCGAGGAATATGGACACTACAGAAGAGCGGCAGGACACTGCGGAATACCTGCTCAAAGACGATCACTATGTTTATCTCAGGACTATGGAGGTGGAACTAGAAAATGGAGAGATAAAGGTACAGGAAGTGACAATCTCTATATCTGCATGCCCACTGAAAGTAATACAGGTCAAGCATGCAGGTCGCTATCGGGGCCCTCTGGTGGTTCAGACCATGGCACAGTGCTGGGTTGACTTTGACGGCGCTGTTGAGGTCCCCAGTATTGTGGAAGATGATGATTTCCCCTATGCTGCACTTGCCCTCAGTGCTACCTCAGTATGTCTCCCTTTTTGTATGACGCTCAATATATTCATGATATACAGGTGCACTGTGCCCTCTGGCTGTGGGCCAGAGGATATATTACCAAGAAGAGCCACGATGACACCAAGGTGACCAAGAGCAGCAGCATTGTCAAAGTAGTGGGCAAAGACAGCAAGTTCACAAAGACAACCAACTTCAGTAAAGACAAATGGGACGTGATTAGTGATGTGCACATGCGCGATGTCTTTACTCTTGAGCCAGAGAAGCTCCAGGTAGTTGAAGGGGATATCTGAGCTTCAGCCCTCAGCATTCTTAGCCAGCGTAAGAAGTCATCCAAGGGACGACTGGAAGCAATTCAGTTGGATAAGGTGGCTCAGGGCTCAGGTTATAAGCACCGAATTGCGGTGTCCGACTCTGATTTCTGGTGTGCTCCCCCGTTTTTCAGTCTGCTATGTGCGTACTAATTGTACTAATCACTAGATTGCATCATTGGGACTTTAGACCCCTAACACGCCCTCTCAGTTTCTTTCCATCTCCCATTACTGGCTCCGGTATCCTCTTCTCCACTGCGTACACTTTCATCAGCACCACTGCAGTAGCTATTGCCCCCGTGCACAGCAATGCCACCCATAGATTTCTCTGGGTTATCTTAAACTCACTTTCCATTTTCCATGTTCCCATGGCCCTCCCCCATCATTACTCTTCTGCCCATAGACTCAGACTGTCTTCTCAGCTGTAAATATGGCATTGCCTGAAATAATTGATCTGCGTTGTTTTCCGTTGTGTGGTATCTGGTCCGTCCGTCCGGTGTGAATTGGGATTTGAACTTGAACACAACACGTGACCAAACTGCCATCACCTCGTCGCCTCTATTCTCCTCTTCCGCCAGCCTTGCAAGCCATTGACCTCAGAGTGGAGCCAAACACAGCGTCATCACAACCAGAAACTTACTCAAAAGGTGCAGATGTCCACCACGTAATAAAGCCCAAGCTCAATGCTCTCATCCAGAGCAAACAAAGCAAGCAAGATGTTGTTGAGACCAAGTGGATAAAGCTGGATCACAAGCTGGATCAGTTGATCTTGGAATGCGAGAACTTGGAAGATGAAATCAATGAATTGAAGGTAATGGTCCTCAATGAGCAGGCGGACAACCTCTGAGAGGCAAGTCTTTTTCCCATTTCGAACTTATACCCACAATTCGACTCTGACACATATTGCCGATATGTAGGTCGCACACAGAGCTCCATTCCTGTTCCCCTCTTCCGCCACCATTGCAAGACATTGACCTCAGAGTGGAGCTGAACACAGTGTCATCACAACCAGAAAACTTACTCAAAGGTGCGGATGTCCGCCACGTAATAAAGCCCATGCTCAATGCTCTCATCGAGAGCAAACAAGGCGAGCGAGCAGCCGTCGAGACTGAGCGGATAAAGCTGGACCACGGGCTGGATCAGTTGATCTCGGAATGCGAGAACTTGGAAGACAAAATCAACGAAATGGAAAAGAAGAGGCAAGTCCTTTTCCCATCTGAACTTGTACCGACAATTTGACTCTGACACATTGCTGCTGCTACTGTATATATATGTAGGTCGCACAAGAGAGGCCATCGTAAGCAATACCACAATTGCACGTCTCAAGTGGGGCCTCAGTCAGGTCCAGACGGTAGCGCTATGAACTGTATATGTGACATTGCACTCATCACAGCTTCCTCCCCTCAACTCTCCAAGTGCCACTTTGTGCCCTTCTTCTCATCCTCAGCCTCTCAGCACGAAAAAAGGAGTCTCAGAAGGTACGCCTACGCTCTACTTGTGCATGACTAAGCTAAGGTTCTCCCTCAAATAGCACGTGTCAGTTTATATGAGAGTGAAGTGTGCATTATCCCCTCCAATCGTATTATACATTCTTATCCCCCCACTTCCTAGCCCATGTCTGCAAGATCTATTCTATATCTATATCAACCCTGTTCCAACACCCGGTGGACCTTTGTGATGTACATGAAGCCTGTCCACACACCCACCTTTCAAGCCCCTCTGTGGTACCATCAGCGATCCCTACATCTGCCACTGTAATTCCTGGATCAGCACAAAGGGCGAGCTTTACAAGGCCAGTAAAGGATTCCTCCAATCCAAATGGCCACTTTGCCTTCAACCCATTGGCATCCAGAATTTCCAGGATAGCATTGAAGAGAACCTCTGTCCCTACAAAGCCATCATTTAAAAGAAGCATCAGATATGATTTCTTGACCACTGCCAATTTCTGGCCCCACTAGGCTATGCATCAACCTTAATCTGGGTATGTTGATGTCATGTATCCAAGTTGTTTGCCAACCATGACATGTTCAGTGCGCCCTCCCATCGACATTATCCTCCAAGTCCGAAAGATTGTGAGGGCTTCTCGTCTTGCCATCCAGACCTGGATATGTCCCAGTCAATCACTCATATGGCTCGAGTTGCAACCCAGTTTGCTGTCCCCCAATAGGCTGTGCATCAATCTAGGTACATCGATGTCACTTATCCAAGTCATCTGCCAATGTTGACATGCTCAGTGCGCCCTCCCATTGACATTATCCTCCAAGTCTGAAAGACTGAAGGCTTCTCACCTTGCCACCCAGACCCAGATATGCCACAATTCGACCACTCACATGGCCTGAGCCGTGGCCCAGTTTGTAGGCCCCAATAGGCTGTGCGTCAACCCAGGTACATCAATGTCACTTACCCAAGCCATTTGCCAACGTTGACATGCCCAGTGTGCCCTCTCACCGACATCATCCTCTGAGCCTGAAAGACCGTGAGGGCTTCTCGCCTCACCACTCAGACCTGGATATGTCACATTCAATCGTATGGCTCGGGTCACAACCCAGTTATGCGGGTTAAGTACACTGTCGCAGCCCCATACAGGATAATCGGTCAAATCCAAAGGGATCTGCGTGAAGTTATTTTTGTCACTGACCCATCGCCATCTAAATATGATTGCGTGCCCCACATACCACGTTTGACGGGTCCCATTTACCGAGCTGCGGCCCATCCCTCCAACTTCACACCCTAGAAGGCAAGAAAGCGTAATACAAGGTGGTCGCTGAGTCGTACTGTTTCTCACTGGCCTCCTAACAACTGTGCCGATTTCCTAACAATCATTGACAGACATACTTGTTTGGAAAAGTACTACTGACGATAGGCGTAGTCTCAGTAATGTCATGTGAAAAAAGTAGCGTAGTTGTAAAAAAGTGAAAGATAAGTACGCGAAAAAGTAGAGGACTGGGCTTTTCCCAAGCAGCCCATACTTTCTCAAAATTTACTTTTTTTACTTGAAAAAAGTGAAAAAAGTATGAAAAAGCATGAAAAAACCCAAAAAGTAAATTAGGGGTTTTCCTGATGTGCAGCCTGAGGTTCTCCCAGGCTCCCACTAATAACCTTTCAAAACAAAAAGTGGGTCCTAGAAACACCCAACACACTGTCGGAATGGTATTTCTGTCTGGACACCTTTGCGTGCAAGGTATGTGCATGGGCTACATGTGCAGCGTTACAGTTGAGCCAGGAACTGAACGACTCGGGACTTGGTGACAGGCCCAGGATCCATGATGCAATATGTTTGTCACAAATGGGCATAACTCAGCAGTGGCATTTCTCTTCTCCATTCCCCACTCCAAGGTACCATTCCTCAGCACACTCCCCATCGAGGCAATTTAGCCAGCAGCGTCGACAACACTTATTTTACCTAAACGTGAACGGGTCCAGCCCAGTTGGTTGCCACGGTGTGCCACAGATCTAACCGGCAAATGGTTGAAAAGGGCGCTCCATTATAGTAGACCATGATGAACGCACAAATCAAAACATCGTATCCATAATAACTCCATCCCCGCCAGTGGCTTGGGATCACACTCTGGTGTTGCTGGTGAGCGTGCCCATTTAGTCTTCGGGTTTAATATTTTCCATAATCCCACCGCCGGTGCAAGATCATATGATATATACTTGACATATAAAACACAACTACGCTCAAAAAAACAAATACACAGAACCCACAAGAGAAAATGTGTGCGGGGTCAATCTGAGACTCTGAGTCTCTCGACCTGGTCTGCTGACCAACCGACAACTTGAACGTACTTGTGCGTGCGGGCGCCGAGGGTGCGACCCCTATCGACCTTTCTCCTCAAACCTCAAACATGGCACAGTACGGCGGCAGAACAGTTGTTGCTTGTCAGAGATGCCCGAATGTCCTCTTCACTGATGATTGCTGGTGTTTCACGCGCCTACCTAGAGACAAGGTAAAATGATAAATACAAAAAAAAAGATATTGAGAAGAGGGCGGGGCCCTGTGAGGGGTGGAATGCGATTGCTATGGACAAGGGAAGCAAGGAGGGGAATTTATAGAGAGGAGGGGGAGGTGTAATGGATGGATGAAGGGGATGTGAGAACTGTGGACCGTGGACTGGTTTCTTACACATCGTCAGGTACACCGCCCAGCCACCAAGAAGGGCGAAGTAGGTGGCCAACACAACTACAGAAGTCCTGGGATGTGTTGGCGTCGCGGAACCACATAACGATTCAGTTGGATGATCGGCTGCCAGCTCCCCTGGGAAACGTGAACAACACCAACAAGGATGACCTGATCCTTTGTTATCCCCCCAACGCCGACCCTCCAATTTGGATCTTGTCCTTCAAATCTCTCGGCCTCCTGCAACCAGTTGAAATGTATACGTTAAAATGACGACCATGACCGCAGAAAATCAGAGAGGGCTTACACCCAGGAACCTGCTCACTGTGCTTGCGACGCGCCTTGCAAAACTTTCAAGGGTGATTGTGTCGTGATCTGGTGTCTGGTTCCTGATCATGATCTGTGTAGTCCAGTCGCTGTAACCCAGCCACTAATAAGGGACTTCAGTGCACAGTCTCTAGACAAGACACAAGATTATTGATAGAGAAATACTTGCGTTAATGCGAATATATGTGGTGTGGCCATTCCCAATCGGAGCTGGATTACTTGCGCCCAATAGCCTGAGCGTTCTACGACCACAACCACCCTCCATAGCGTCAAGTAAGTTCAGCCCAAGGGTGACCTGGTCACATTGGACGAAGAACACTGGCATATTCAGCGGTACATTGACATAGCGCTGAGCGCATCAGGGAAAACCTCCTGCGATAATTTTCATAATTTAGCGATAATTTCCATAAATTAGCGATAATTCCCATAACTTAGTGATAATTTTTCGAAATTATCAAAAGTTTAGATTATCACTCGCTAACTAGCCCCCCATAATTTACATGTTATTAACATCGATAATTCACGATAATGTTGAAATAATTTCATGATAATGTTTGAATAAATTTCCGACATTCAGAATGTTCAATAAACAAGTGTATTCTCGGAATAACTAACGATCAGCTATGCTACTTGTAAGTAAGAACGAAGTACAAGGCAAGCCATTGTCCAGTAAAATCAGATATGATGAAAAACTAGGATGCAAACTGAAATGACGTGACAACTTTGAGAGTGGGTATCGTTGCCCTATGTTGACTGGAAGATCTTCAGCCATTTGCACAAGATGAGGGAAACAAACAACGTACGATAGGACTATTGCCATATGGTTGTTGAAACCTTGGCAGTGCTCTTAGTTGAGTGCTTCGAGGTCGAGTTGCGCGATGGAAACTCCTTGGGATGCCGCAGTGGGCTCGCTGTGATTTTTTTAATTAGTAATGACCATCGTTCAAATAGTACATTCGTACTCACCTTGCCCGTGCATAAATATCTGCCATCAGATGCTGAAACCTACCAGGCCGGTTCTGAGAGATATAATGGAAAGTGTGCATGTGACCAAGGTACACATCAAGGAAGGCATTTGTTGAAAACTCTGTGGGTTGATGCCTGCCAGTATGCCACTCGTAGATGCTGGCATAGAGCTGATACACCACATTAAGACAAATTGACCATGTAAAGATTTTGCACTCACCGCTGTGGCCACCAATGCAACCATTGCAGTTGGCACCTGATAAACCACCTCTCCATCGGCTTCGAATGATGGGAAGCGTGAACGGAAACGATGAGCCAATGAATTACTCCCTCCTGTGAAACAGAGGTCCCGTATCACTGAGATGATGTGGGAATGCCGGTAGGGCCTGGACCGATTTGGAACCGCACGGAAGGGGTCACTCTGAACAGGAATTAGCCACGGATCACAAAAAAAAAGAGGTACAAACATTTGGTGGTACCGGAAACGTGTAAGTGTATCCTGCTAGCTGCTGGGTGACGAACTTAGCAACGGCAGACACAGAGCCAATCGACAAAATAGTGATCTGCACAAGGGCCGCACAACGCTCCTTGACCTCCAAGCGGAAAAGGGCCATGCGAGGACGTGGCTGTAAACATAATCAGTGACTCAGCCGTAAAATCTGACATTACAAAACACTTACCAGACGGCTCAAATTGTCCTGATATCCATCATCCCGGAGGAGGCGATCATGGATATGCGGTGCCATAGGGTTATCCGATTCTAGAGCAGCGGCTTGAAGGGAATTCCCGATCACCGTTGGGATAGTAGCAGGATCTGGAAACGATTGGTTAAAGTAGAGAAAGATCCGGATGTGCTCCAAGGAGTCCTGGATGACGGCGCGAACTGGTGGATGCTGGATAGTCAGTGACAACCTGTTCGTCCCTGGAATGAACACTAGATCAGTGTCACTCGGCCACCACGTAGCTGCGGGCATTGGTACATCCTGGTCGACGGAGGGGTCCGCTGCATCTGGGGGCGCTGGCATGTCAGGTTCAACAGAGGGGTCTGCTGCATTACCACCCCCACCGCCCTCCTGTTCTGTGGGAACAGGAACTTGAGCATCGGCAACAGGAACTTGAGCAGCGGCAACAGGAACTTGAGCAGCGGCAACAGGAACTTGAGCACCGGCAACAGGAACTTGAACACCGGCAACAGAGGACGAGGTGCCAAGACCAGCACTGGCTGAAGTAGCCACAGACGAATCATGCCACAATGGCCGCTACAAAAGCATCAATAAGTCAGTGTAAAAAAACAAAAAAAAAAACAAAAAACAAAAAAAAACGGACTTCAATGGCGACCGCCCCCCACACGTTGGAGGGGAACCTCTGAGCAAGCTCAGTGAGCTGTGACTCATCGAGCGACTCTGGTTCGGTCTCAACCCCACTGTCATCGAGGTCATCGTCGGAATCCAAGGGGGTGACGGAGCGAACAGCAGCTACATCAGACAGTCGACGAAGAATAGGAGTTGGGTGAGGGGCGGGGGCAAAAAGCGACGCTGAAATTTTTTCCAAGTCAGCTGTGGCGCGAAACAAAACGTGCGATTGGTAAGCGAAACACTCACTCCGTTGCAAAGGCTGCGCGTTGTCCTTGCCCTTGCCCTTGCCCTTCCTGCTATCGATCCCAGTAAGTCGCCCTTGTTCAATACGTCTGCTACTTCCACTCATTGAGCGCAGTTGCATAGGTTGGGCACAAGCGGGTCCTTCAAGACTGGACTGAGCCATCTTTCTCTCTGACAAACATGGGGCACTTACCCTCATTTCGCATCCTTTTGTTTGGGGGGGGCTCAATGGCGGTCGACTGTGCAGGAGACGACGCAGAAGGGGGGTCAACGGTGGCGATGGTACGTTTGTTGCGACCTTCTGGTGGTGTTAAGCTTGTCTAATTACTCGCTATTGGACTCACCTTGTAGGTTGTTGGTTGCAGGAGTCGCGCTCAAGGGTCTACTAGCATGGCTGGGACTGTTGGAATCCGATAATTAGCTCGCTATTACTCTGAAATGGAACTTCTTACCTGGTATGATTTTCTGAGTTGGTGGGCTGTACACGGCGTGGACGACGAGGACCCATGGCAAACACAATAATAAAAGTAAGTAAGGAGTGTGAATTCGATCGAAGGGAAATCAGAAAGGACTGGAATGGGTATGAGATGATGACGAACAATAGGTGCGTCCTTATTTATATCCAGACCTTGCAGCGCGAACTAAAACTCCTCATAGTGTGACTGCACGCAATTTTTTCCCCCGCCCCTCATCCCACCTGCGTGCCCCCACTTACCGTCGAACCCCGCACCCCATGACCACGGCGCAAGTCACCTGCTTTGGGTGCAATAGAAAATTTGCCCCTCGCGGGCTTTCTCAACATGTCAGTAAATCGCGAGATCCCCGTTGCCGTGCCAGCTCTGTCACACGGCAAGGACTGGTATCTGCCTCCGGATCGTCTCCTTGCACGACATTTCCACAAGCTCTAGACCCAAATTCTGCATCGCAAGGGTTGGGGAATGTTGCCCCTGATGACTTGGGCATGCGTGATTACAGCTTGGATGTGCGCGATGACGAAATGGACGAGCATGATGGCATGCCCTCACCAGGGTCGGGGAGAGTTAGCCCCAATGGCTTGGATGTTGACTCGGCCATGCGTGGTCATGACTTGGACAAGTCTGATGACGAAATGGACGGGTGTGACGGCACACAATTGCCAGATGGTGAGTTCAAGTTCGCCGCAACTCGTATTACCGTCCTGGACTCATCGGAATCTTACATATTTACAGACATTGATGCCGTCGATCCTGAAGAGGATCCGTCCGGGTCCACTGACCCTGCAGACGTCATGGACGCTGACGCGTTTGAGGCCCTCACACAACGTAATCATCACCCAAGAACGACCATTCCAAATCAGCGTGCTGTTGACACAACAGCTGAACTTTCCAACATTCCAATCGAGGAACCCATTCCTTTCAACGTGCCAGATGCAGAAATGTTGCCAACGGTGGTAATTGACCGTTTCCCGTTGGGCAATGCAGGCACCCAAATACCCGGCATAGCGCGTGGGTCGAATGATGACATGGCCGCTGCGCAGTCTGTTTGGGCACCTTTCGTTTCTCAGTGTGATTGGCAGGTTGCACATTGGGCAAAGATGCGTGGGTCGACATCGTCAGCGATGACAGATTTGCTGGCAATAGGAGAGGTGCGCATCCCTTCAATCTGACTGATTTGCTCACCACTAATTTGCCTTTGAAGGTTGTTGATAAACTTGGCCTGTCATACCGCACCACAAAACAACTAAATGACATCATTGACAACAAATTGCCTGGACGCCCTCCGTTCCAATGCAAGGAATTCTCCATTGGAGGAGAGCGGCTTGAGTTTTATTACCGTGACGTCCTGGAATGCATCCGATCACTTTATGGTGATCCTGAATTTGCACAGGATCTTGTCTTTTCCCCAGAGCGGCATTATACCAGCGCTCAACGCACACACCGGATCTATAATGAGATGTATACGGGTACCTGGTGGTGGACAGTTCAGGTGCGTAATCATCGCTCAACAAAATATCCCGACTGACTAGCAGTAACAGGAATTACTTGAGTCTCATCGTCCTGGGGCCACTGTCATTCCCGTTCTTGTCTCCTCGGACAAGACGCAGCTCACACACTTCCGGGACAAGATGGCATACCCGATCTACCTAACGATCGGAAACATTCCAAAAGCCATACGCCGCAAGCCGTCGCGCCATGCCCAAATGTTGATCGGATACATTCCAGTTACTAAACTAACGGGCATAGATAACCAGGCCGCTCGCCGCCGTGCACTCAACAACCTATTCCATACATGCATGCACTGTGTATTGGGTCCGATCAATTACCATGGTGAAACTGGGGTCCCCATGATGAGCGGCGACGGTGTCTGGCGACGATGCCACCCAGTCTTTGCGAACTTTATTGGGGACTACCCTGAACAGGTCCTTGTGACCTGTACATACGGCGGGCGGTGCCCAAAATGTCAAGTCCCCGCTGATCGGCTTGGTGAACATGAAACATTTCCATCTTGTGAACAAGCTACAGTAATTGATGTGTACCGTCTGGCTGATGGTAACGTTCGTACATTCCACCGTGCGTGCCGCGAAGCTGGCCTCAAGCCCGTCTTCCATCCATTCTGGGAAAGGCTCCCATTGGCTGACATCTTCCTATCAATTACGCCGGACATCCTTCACCAGTTGCTTCAGGGCATGGTGAAGCATGTAGTTCGATGGCTAATCAGAGTCTTTGGGCCAGGTAAGATTGATGCACTTCACCAGATGAATAGCTGATCAGTATTCTCGTGCAGGAGAGATTGATGCACGGTGCCGCGCAATACCCCCCAATCATAATATCTTGTTATTTACGAATGGCATATCCACACTTACGCGGATCTCGGGCCACCAGCACAAGAAAATGTGCTCCATACTATTGGGGCTCATCGTCGATCTTCCAGTTCCGGACGGGCGGGACCCATCACGCATCATCAAATCCGTTCGCGCGCTCCTGGATTTTGTCTTTCTTGCCCGGTACCAGACTCATACGACGGAATCAATTAAGCGTCTACAGGGTTGCCTTGCCGCGTTTCACAATCACAAGGCGGTCTTCTTGGATCTGGGAGTTCGGAAGAACTTCAACCTTCCCAAGCTCCACAGTTTGACTCACTATGCATCGTCAATAGAACTGTTTGGCGCAGCAGACAACTACAATACGGAACAGTCTGAACGTCTTCACATCGACCTTGCGAAGGATGCATACCGTGCGACGAATCGAAAGGACGAATACCCTCAAATGACAGCATGGCTGGAGCGCCGAGAAAAAATGCAACGGCATGCTGCACTGATCGACAGGAAGCAGCAGGATCTTCCGCAAAGTCCTCAGGCTCAGAGGATCATCGGACCCCCATGTATACACGTTCAATGTGTGAAGATGACTTGCCATCCCTCAGCAAAGGCTGTGTCCTTTGACACCCTTAAGATACAGTATGGTGCCCTCAAGTTTCAAGACGAACTGGCCGATTTCGTCGCGCAGGTCAACAACCCTGGGGTCAGGAGGAGTACACTGGATTTGCATGCTGAGGACACCCTCATTCCTTTCCGAGGTGTTCCCATATTTCATTTTATCAAGTTTAGAGAGACTGGAGGATCAGAAACAATAGATTCTGTGCATGCTCAGCCGGAACGAAGGGACAAGTGCAGGCGGATCATACCATCATGCTTCAACACTGTCCTTGTCCAAAGCCCCAGCCAAGATACCAGGCAGGGCCGGATCAAAGGTAACTCTCATTCATAAAGTTTCAATCTAGATCTAATTGATTTGCGCTTAGGACTCCAGATTGCTCAGGTTCGTGCCATCTTTCACATTCCAAAGAAGAATGTTTGCGAAATGTGCCCATTGTTGGACACATCGCCCGCAACCCACCTTGCCTATGTCAAGTGGTTTTCTCCACTTGCCACCACACCCAACCCCAAGCATCGCATGCATCAAGTATCCAGATTGACACAAGGTGGAGAGCAGCGTGTGGGAATCATCCCAGTCAACTGGATCCTTTGTAGCACACATTTGCTGCCTCAGTTTGGGCCAGTGGTACCCCACAATTGGAGCAGCTTCACGGTACTAGATCAGTGCCAAACTTTTTATCTCAATCCATTCGCTGATATACAGAGCCACATCACATTTGCGTAGGTAAAATAGTAATAAATTATCACCACACGGGGTTTGAAAATTATTGGACAATTAGTGAGAATTTATCACGAAGTTATGGGAATTATCACGAAATTACAGAAATTATCGCTAAATTATGAAATTTATCGCAGGAGGTTTTCCCTGATGCGTCCGCAGGGTTTCCTGAGTGCCACATGCGCTGCGGTACGACGGTGCCAGCGTCAGTGATGGCATAACCGAGTGACCTTCCGTTGATGGCAAGGGAAGGATGAACAGTATGCACGGCGGAATCTGGGATAAAGAACGCGTGCGGGGGTTGCTCGGACATAGCGAGACGAAGAGACCGCACGTCGAACCCCAAAAGACGAACGAAGTAACGCGCTGCGTCCTCTGGGCCGACCATTTCCGCGATGTTCCCGTCAATGTAGAGATCCATCTGCAAAGCTCTGATGTCAAGACTGATCAACTAGGAAAGTATCTTGTAAGTACTGCTAGTATCCTGCCAGTGCTGGGTTCTTCGAATGGGAGAGCATGTGGTTCTTGATCTCTCGATCAGTTTTTATCCTCAACGAACTTCGGCGTATTGGCCTTTCTATCAACCATAGTTCGTCTATAGTAGCTGTCACAATCTTAGGGTGGTGTATTGGTGGGTTCAAGTTGGCGCGGTGGATTCCTATCTGTAGAAGGTGACACACACAATGGAGTATACTCAATGACAGCGCGCGCAGATTGCACGAGGACTGTATGTATATTCATCTGTGGAAGACGACGCAATAGAGTGTACGAATTTGTGTTAGCTTGCGAGCAAATAACGGCGGATGATGTCCGTACCCGACAGCAACAACGACGTAGAGAATGTTTTGGCGCTTGTCATACTGTATGATATTCGCATGTCTGAATACCATCAGCGTAGTGGAAGCCGCACATGGAATGAAAATTTCAATGATGTGGCAATACGCCACAGACCATCCGGAGGTGAAGATGATGGGTCACGCGGATGTATACCATCAGAGAAAGCAACCTGCGGAGAACGTCTTTGTGTTAGAATTGGAGGCGATCATGATGGCCGAGGACCAATTTTAACCAAAGGACAAGGTTCGCGTGGAATATGTCAACATTGAACGCCGGAGTAGAAAAGGGTCACTGAGTCAACAAAGCCACAGTAGTAGAAAGTATGCAGCCTAATAACTACCGTATGTCGATTTCTGATTTTGCTTTATTAAGATAAGGTTCCAGCAGTCGGCCCGGGCCGGCTCTCCTGACAATCCACCCCCACCCCGAAATACCAATTCCTAGACATTAGACATCAGAAATCAGAGCTTCGAAAGTGAGGCCGGGGGGTACTGGACTGAAATGTACGGCTCCGGATTGCCTCGTGATGATGTCAATCCTGGTGTAGGGCGCCTTGATACGTGATGGTTTGGATGTAATTGCCAGTGAAGTTGAAGTTGCAAGTCCTCCCCCTCATAGCCATCGATGATCCTTTCAAAAAAAAAAGTTGGTCCCAGAAACACCTAACACAACACTGTCCGAATGGCATATCAACCTGGAGTCACCAGTCATGCGCATGGGCTACACGTGCAGTGTTACTGTTGGGTGTGGGGTCAGGAACTGAACGACTCGGAGTTGACACAGCCCGAGCCCGGGCCTGGATCCATGACGCAATATGTTTGTCACAAATTGGCATGACCTAGCGGCTAGCGGCATCTCCCTTTTCCTTTCCCCACTCCCCAAGGTACCATTCCTCAGTACACGGCCCATCTACGCAATTTAACCGGCGGCGTCGACAGCACTTATTCCGCCTAAACGTGACTGAGTAATGTGAGTAAATGGGTCCACCCTAGTTGGTTGCCACGGTGTGCCACAGATCCAACCGGCACAAGGGGCTCCATTACTGTATAGCCACGATGAACGCAGGAGCGCTTCGGCATCGCAACCATAATATTTCCATCCCCCGTGACTGCGAATCACACTGAGGACTCGGAATTGATAGGGACTAGTGCTTTCCATAATTCGCACCGCCGGTGTGAAACCACACGATATGCATTTGACATATAAAACACAGCTACGCTCAAAGAACAAAATACGCGGAACTCACAAGAGAAGGATGTGACATCGCCGAGAAAACCAGCTTCGATCTCAGACTCAATCACTTTCTCGAGCCGCTGCTGACCAACCGACAACGTGGAATCGGGTTCCTGCACCAGTGCTTGTGCCGAGCGCCGAGGGTGCGACACATCTCGACCCTTCAACTCGAACGTGGTGCTGTCCGGTGGCAGAGAAATTGTCGCTTGTCAGAGATGCCCCACGAGGCCCTCTTCACCGACGATCGCCGGTGTTTCACGCGCGTACCTAGATGCGAGGTAAGTACGGGAAAAAATGATATTGAGAAGGGGGAGGGGCCCCATGGGGGGTGGAATGCGATTGTTGTGGAAATGGGAACTTCCGGAGAGGAGGGAGAGGTGTAATGGATAGTAGGTACAGGGGATGTGAAGTCCACGAACCGTGGACTGGTGTTTTACACGTAGTCAGGTACTCCGTCTAGCCACCGAGAAAAGGGCGCTCCTGTGGGGATGTAGGCGGAGGAGGAGGCGGGGGGAACGTACAAAAGCGCAACGAAAGTTCTGATTGAGGGGGAATTTCAAGTTCGGGTACGGTCGGAGTCTCCCCTTGAGATTCGTTTCTGAGTGACTTCCGGCTCCCAACGATCGTGATACGTTTTCATTTTCAAGACCAGCTCCATCATGATCTCTCATCCACGCTCATCGATCATGGAGCACGTACTAGGCACTGCACCCGATGATAAAAAGAACAAGGAAGAAAGAGAGAGAAAATAGAAGATACAGTTGGCGCCGCTTTTCGACTTTAAGAGGCATCACCCCTATTCCCGAGTCCTAATGGCAGTGGAGGTCGGGGCTCAGTTTGGGGGGGACTGAGGTGTGGACGCAGGAACCGTGATACGGTTCTACGCGAAGGGCCAACAAAAATGATGGATCAACTACTAGCAACTCGACACACCTTGGGGCGGAACTTGAAGACATCTCTGTCTCACCAAGTCACGGAGATCTATCTGGCTCCTGGTCGAAGCGTGCCGTGGCTTGTGCCAGTTGCGGTTTGAGGCGGAATCAGGGGGATTTATTCGGAGATGCAATTGGGGAAGGATGTAACATGGGAGTTGAAGTCAACGTCGGTGAGGAGGGTGGGAGAAACTGGTGGTAGTGCTGGGGATGGCGCGCGCTCGCCAGTGCCCGGCGCAAGAGTGAGACGCTTGCGGACACTTCCCCACCCCTCCGAGTCTGGTCACCGCAAGTCCGAATATCACTCCACATTCAAAGCGTGACATTCTATATTTACAAGTAGTACAGTAGTGATTGAGACGGTGGCGGGCGAGCAAAACTTCTCGCACCGCAGGACCCAGCCCGGGCTGGCCCCGTCCGTAACAGTCCGATACCGATACTCATGGATGCTGACTGATGTTCGAATTGAAAAGAGAAGGACGAGTGCCTCGCCGCCGCGCCTGCTAGTACTGCAGTATCACATATTCGGGTCCCCGCCAGCTGAAGTAAAAGGGTTCTTCAAATTTAACAGTCGCCGCGTGAATTTCGCGGCAAGAGCACCGTGACAACTCGCCATGTAAACACCGGCGGCACCACTGCGCTGGCACACCGACCGTTACGGCCTTCGCACAGGATAGGTGTTGGGGGAGTAGCGGAGGGGGGGGAGGGCCAGACGGCGGTGGCACTGGGGGGGTCAACGGACGTTGAAACCATGAACTCGGGACTCTCGGCTTACGCTAAAGTTGGTGACGATGATTGGAGATCAACTTGCAGCACTATCAGTCGTCTGGCGCACTGGCACATGGTAGGCACATTCACACGCTCACACATTTGCTGCACGGCTGCAACCCGAGTCCGCTGTGGTAGTACGTCCGAAGGCGCACACTGGTACAAAATCACCATCATTATGAGCGAGCGATGGGTGGCGGCCTTCTCCGAGTCCGAGTGTTGTTCGCGAAGTCCGTCTCCGCAAGACTTTTGATCTCCCCTTGTGCCGGCGTCTTCCGCGGGGGATGGTGGACAATCCGTGATCGATACTCCGGAACTACTGTGACAGTGTAAGGCTATATGAGGCAATATCTGAAGAGTTGCCGTGATCCTCGGAACATCTTTGCATTTGAAGGGATTGTCGCACGCACGACGGCAACATCACTGAAACCCTACTCTGAGGACTAGAGCACATGGCATGTCTCCCTGCCAGCTGCGCTCATGATCACATCCGAATAGGGCGAATTACTAGATTATCATTGGGTAGGGGTTCTAGCTCAGACTAGCTGAGCCCTCCCCACACTCGATTCTATGGAGTTCTGTCAGTCTAACTGGCAAGGGACATCTATCATAACCCGGTCCATCCCGCCCTCGACTACATAACAATAACAAATGGGTATCCTGAGATAATGTAAGTTGGTGTGTTCCGGATTCGGATTTGGTTGACAGGTGCCCTGTGCGACACCAATGAGGATTACATCGTTGCCCGCGATGCCCGCGCGGCGACCGACATGCCAATATCCGGACAATCCATCCCCGGACTACATTACGTGTGGAGGGAGTTAGACGATGTAACGGTCCAGTTCGAGAATTGGCTGCCAGCTGCCCTGTGAGACGTGGATGAATCCTATGAGGAAGATATTATTGCTCGTGATGCCGCCACGGCCACCGATGCGCCAGTTCGCATT
>Ga0307510_10001360_pt1 | contig 26699 bp, 30 predicted proteins | sample 12_EM_MG_FD_207224 | JGI IMG/M metagenome (GOLD analysis project Ga0307510, IMG submission 207224) | Populus trichocarpa ectomycorrhiza microbial communities from riparian zone in the Pacific Northwest, United States - 12_EM | ecosystem: Host-associated > Plants > Roots > Unclassified | place... | reverse complement strand
AGACAAGGCGATCAACATGGAGGTTGTCAAAGAAACCTTGGATGTCGAACAGCAGTAGAGCTGCAACATGTCCAGTCTTCACGCAGGACTGTGCGGAGTGGACCAGAGACAGGCATGCATCCGTGGCACAATGGTAGTCTCTGGAGCCAAATTGGGAGGGGGGGAGGAGTTGGAAGCGACCTGTGTCTTCCAAGACTCGTTTGGCGACGATCTTCTCCAGGAGTTTGCCGCAGCACTCTAGGAGCGATATCGGCCGGTATGCCTTGGCCAACCTGTAGTCGGGTTTGTTTGGCTTCGGGATGGGGAGGACAGTGGCGGCCTTCCATGGGTGCGTGGAGAGGGAGATGGCAGCATTGTAGAGCGTCGTGAGGCGCTCTGGGTTTGCAGCATGCGTCCACTTGAGGAGCTTGTAGCCAATGCCAGAGGGACCTGGGGCTGACCTATTGGAGGTGTTGCTAAGGGCACGGGAAACCTCGTCAGGGGTAATGGGTGGAAAGGAGCGTGGAGCTTGGGGGGCAGGGTCGTCTGGGTGGGATGGGGGAATGGGTTTGGGGACAGTGGGGAAGAAGCGGTCAGAGAAGACCGCACGGATGTCGGTAGTGGACATAGCCAGTGTCCCATCGACTTTGAGGATGGGGGGGATACGGTTGGCTCTGCGGCCATGGCGCCAGGCCATGCCACGCCAGACCTTGTCAGGTGTTGTGTGGTGGAACTCCTCATTTGACCATGCCCGCTTTGCTTCCCGGATCGTGCGGCGCAGATCACGGGAGGCAGAAGCGCGAGACCCTTTGGGGGCAGAGACAACCATCATGAGGGCGACATCACAGTGGATGTTCCACCACCGGACTCCATGGAAGTCCGGGGTCATGCGGCGCTTGAAGAGGGGGGTGCAGGTATCATAAATATCCAAGTCAAGGCAGTCTGCAGCTGCCATAAGTAAGGGAACAGAGTCTGTAGGTGGTGTACACCGGTCAACCTTCTCCTCTTCAGATGATATCCCGCATTGCGTATACTACGGAGTTTGAATGAAATAGAGACGTCTTATCGGATATCCGTTTGTAACAAAGTGCCTGCCTTTCGTATACGCCTAACAGAATAATGCCTAACCCACAGGCCACGGCGCGGTGTTCGAAACGATCCCGTAATACAACGCGATTCTATGGCCTCATCACTGTGCCATAGTGCCTGAGGACGTTAAATTATCTATACTCAAACCCATTTACGTGTGTATATATATCTTGTATCACTATCAAGTACCTCACCCAGGAGGTCTTCATCTCGAACCCATTCTATCGATCCACCCATTACTGCATTACTTCCCAACCCTCAATGGTCAACTTTCAGGATCCCAACGTGGTCGCAAGCGAGATCTGTACGAATGCGTTTCAATCATAATATAATACCAGGGCTTAAGAACACCCTCTTTTACAGTGGCGGTCCAGAAGTTCTGGCACGCCCTCGCCGGCTTGTTTATGTCCGTCTGCCTCCCCCCACCCTCCCCCAGATGTTGCGCCCTTACCGACTGTTAAACGTTAACCGTTCGCTCACAGCTGGGAGTTCGTCACCACTCTTGATTATGAGTGGAGTATCATACGAAAGCGTCGGCCTTACCAGTGGACGATTTGGGTCAGTAGCAACACCCATCTTGGGCTTTCTCATTCTGTTCAAGTAACTGTACTGATCCAATCGTTACTAGCTGTACTCCCTTACACGCGTGGCCATCCTTGCAGCCATCATACTTCTCACGATAGGTCAAGACGTCACAACACAATACAACTGCCAGGTCGGTGCCGTGCCCCGTCCTACTTCACACCGTCATCTGACCAACCTCGATTCTCAGGCCGCGACCACCTTGCAGCTGGTGCGTACGATCCCAAACGCCCCCTCCTTTCAGAAAGCGCTCAGCACGCTCTTGTCTTCTTGTTTCCAGATCTTCGCTTACACGGCATTTTCTGCCGCTTCCTTCTTAGTCGTCCTTCGCATGTACGTTTACTTCCACCCCTCTGAGCCGCGGCCATCTTCCTGGAACAGGTACTCATGGGTGCCACCAGTATCGCCATTTGGAACAAAAATAAAGTCATTTCGGGAATTGCAATCAGCTTATGGTTGAACAATACCGCGTTCTGTATTCTATGTATGTTCCTGCCCCCCACACTTGACGGGAATCTCATGGCTTCGTGGTTTTATTGGTCATAGGTATTGTCAGGGTTAGTCTTTCATCGGAGCTATTCCGAACCCTCTGTGCTTATCCCGATTTCAGATTCGCTCTGTATGGGTAACCGCCGTCACCACCTCAGGCTGCGGCGTGACCAATCTCCAGAGCAGCAAACTCACCGTCATCGTATCGACCGTTACCGACCTTGTCCTACTTCTTATAATGTTTGTTGGTTTGCTCAACTTACGTTATGAGGGATGTGGGGCTTTAGGTCTCGCCGGCCTACTATGGAAACAGGTGCAATCGTCGTCGCCAGCCATGTTACTCCCAAGTCGCTGACCCTCACCGGTGCTCTCTTAAGGGTGTTATTTGGTTCTTGCTTGCCATCGCTATGGAGATCCCACCAACAGTAAGCCTGTCTTGACCCTTACGCCCGTTCTGAAATTCCATCACTAATATACATCACAGGTTTTCATCATCTTAGATCTGAACTGTATGTATTTTATCCTAGAGCTTTCGGTGATAATCATTGCCAGTGATTGATGTCAATTCTGCCTCAAAAACAATCAGATCCACTCAATGTTGTACGTGTTTGTTGGCCAAACGCAAGGTCAGACTGGCCTCCTCATGCCTTTCTGCGACAGATTCTCCAGCCTCCCTCTGCGATTGCGATGTCAATTGCTGCGACACGGATGTACCGTTCTCTGACAGACTTTGCCTCTGAGCCGGAAGACAGGTGCGACTCCCTTCAATCCCTTCCCTCCCCGCTCTTACGATGACCGATATCGGTTCGATGCATCCAGCAGCATCGAAATAACCTCGCTCACCCAGACGCCGACCGTCTTTCACCTTCCCTACGACCTCAAAGATAAAGTTGAAATGGCTTAATTGAGACTTAAGATATCACTGATCGAGCGTCAAGTTCAATACCACGATTAAGCTTACCTAGCTTGTAGAATAAGGCATAGCTCCTGTCCGAGTCCCACACATTTTTTCTCTTGTGCCGTATCCTGAATTTCCATCATTTCCTACTACCATAATGTAGCATAGACACGAGTGGGCAACGCGGATGTTTTATACTTAATAAAATCAATTTACTCGCTTTCAGTGTCCCGTGAAAATCGGATAGCTGTAGTGCCCATACAATGGTCCGCAATGGGTTCGGGAGGTGACAGCCGCTAACAACTGTCGGTAGTGGGCACCGCAGGGATTGTCAGCACCAAAACCGGCCCGATCCAAGGATTGAATGTTGAACGTTTAACGCTCATCATTGTCCCCATCATCATTCGCCGACCCGAGTCCACCATGACCGATACATCGACCTCGTTGTACCGCTCGGAGGGGTTGTCGTCATCCGAATCGTAGCTAAGCTCCAGGGGTTCAACGACGGCACAATCGCACCAAAGACCAGAATCGCGGAGGCCAGTCTGGGTGCGTACAAGTTATCTGTATGCGAGAAGGTATACAGTCCCCCTCGAGCGCCTTGAGCGGATAGGTGTGGGAAGTTGCAAGCAAATTGATGGAAAAACCAGACGTAAACAACATCAGGCACTCGACGGCGCGCGGCCAGAGGGTTTTTTGGGAGTAGCATTTGCTCTGCGCCTCGTGATGAGCTCCTGGGTGAAGCGCTGGCCATCAAGCGTCTTGCTGTTGTCGTAGATCAACTCTGAGATGACCTCCGCGGTCGTAGCATCGCCGTCCAGGGGGAATGACAACAACACGGATGCAGCCTCTTTATCTAACTGTCCAAACAATGGTCAAAGCCCTCCCGGAGGGTTTAAATGGCAGAGAAGAGAACAAATCAACGCTGCTGTTGAGCCGTTTCAGCGAGTCATTCAGCCCTTTCATGAAATCGGGCGACAGCGCGACTGGTGTCATGACGCATCCGCTCTGTTAATCCGTGCTCGCTAGACCACAGGCTAACCTGTAAACCTGGTCCGTGATTCAGGGCGGTGACCACCTCTTTCACCATCGTGGCGGGATGTTACAAGTCGTGTAGTGAGCAGGAGACCCGGCCTTCTCCCCAACCTCGAAGATATGTTACATTTAAGGTGCACTCTTCGACTTTGCTGGCATCAGAAAATCAGGGGACTCACGGGGCAGCCTGGCTTGTCCAAGACCGGTTCAACATAGCCTCGATGGCAAAGCGAAACGAAACGAGGGAAATCGGTGTCAGGGGCCAGAAATTTAATAAGCCGACATGCCAACCTTTACACACACCAGTTATCGGCCGCGCTGCGACCTCAGGGTGCCCATCTCCACTTCGCAATTGAACCACGGACTGCGAGAAGGTTGGGCGAATGCCGCTTGTCTCCACCTGATACAGCTTCTTTGCAGTATAGTTGGGCCTTGGTTTAGCTCGGTATGAAGGGCGGATTTGAAGGTGAGTCAGCAGAGACGTTGGGCAATCACAAAGTCTGCTTGCTAGCACCAGCCATGTTACCGTTCATGTAGTTCTGTGAGGCGGACAATGGATTTCCAAAAAAAAAAAAAAAAAGCACCGGCCGTGTGAGAGACTGGACCAGCAGATCTAGAGCCCGCTCCACACGCCGACTCGATACATTCCTGGTGCTGGTGCGTTGTGTGCTATACAAATCAATCGAATCCCTTTGACCATTAAATTTGCTGTCTATTTCAATCAACCCGCCCTCGAGGGTACATATTCCTATTCGCCATCTTCAATCGTTGTCTCGTGGTTTGTATCAGGGTGTATACGGACCGCGATTTAGTTGGCCCCCCGATCGCGACGGTAGAAAAAAACAACCAACCACCTACGTTATCAACATGTCTCGGTTTTTACACCTTGCAACAGTGAATAAACCACCACCATCACGTCAAGGTCCGACACCTTCCTGAGAATATAATATCTGAGCATGCATTTGGCAGTCCGATTGCGCCCGGATAACGATTTACCCTTAACCCTATCGCCCACTAACGACGCAATCCATCGTCTTCTCAACGATCCCCCCACTCCCACCCTCATGTCTCATACTCACCCCACGCCCGCCTCGTCCTCCAACTTTCAATTGATATTCAATAATGCCTTGAAAGCGTACGAAAAACAAACGAAGAAAGATCTTCTCGCCCATCCACTCGCTGCCGAGCTCCAGTCCTGCGACTCTCCAACCTCCATTCTCGCCGTGCTTCAACAGCAAGTCCAGGACTTCAACCGTTCTCAGAGCAGCAATGAGAGGTTGACAAAATGGCTCGATCCAACCGTGAATGTCTTGTATGCGTTCTCTGAGACACTTGGAGAGGGCGTTAGTCTGGTATGTCTTGGGATGAGAGCTCGACTAAGCCGTGTATCTTACACTTATTTCTCAGGTTTTTTCACCAGCGAAAGTGATCTTTGCTGGAGTCGGTGTTCTCCTCTCGGTGTGTACCCTTCTGAATCCATTTCCATATCCCAAATCAACATCTACGATCCTCAGGCAGCGAACGACGTCCGGGCAAGTCAAGACACTCTCGCCGACATCTTCGAACGCATAGAGAACTTTTTCCGACGCGTCGAAAGCTACACTGAGATATCTCCGACCCCAGAAATGATGGATATAATCGGAAAGATACTAGTTGAGGTCCTATCGATCCTCGCGATAGCGACCAAGGAGATAAAGCAAGGCCGGACGAGTGAGTAATCCGGAAATACTATGTCACAATTGACCGAACTATCGGCAGAAAAATACATGAAGAGGCTCATAGGGAGGACTGATGTCGAAGATGCGTTGAAAAGGCTTGACAAGCTGACAGACGAAGAGGCCCGGATGGCGACCGCACAAGTTTTGAGAGTCACGCACACCGTAGCCGAGGACGTAGACCAAGTCAAACGTTTGTCATTTGCTGACTTGGTCAGTTCTGACTGCGGTGTCTCACACATCCTTGCAGAAAACCAACTGTGGGACAGCCTTCACAAATGGCTCTCCCCACCAGACCCGTCCACGAACCATAATATTGCGTGTAGCACTCACCAAAAGCGAACGGCAAACTGGTTCTTCCAAGGGAGCATCTTTGCCGAATGGAAATCAACAGATCCACTACTTTGGATATATGGAAAGCGTGCGTCCTATATCACTAGCGTTCTTCCTGCGTGACCCCCTCTAACTATGTATTGTGTTCGTAGCCGGCTCTGGCAAGAGTATTATCTGGTCTGTCGTCAATCTTCAACTATTTCTCTACAAAAATATTGAATTATTCTCTCAGTTCAACGATCATACAAGATATTGAAGCAGTGTGCAAGTCCGGACAAGCCTCAATGGGTTACTTCTATTTTGACTTCCGAGATGCCAACAAGCAAACCTTGCACGACCTGGTCCCCTCCCTTCTCACCCAGCTCTCTGCCCGCTCAGTTTCTCGTCGTAACATTCTATCACGACTTCATGTGGACCACGATAACGGCAAGAGACAGCCTAGTCATGACCTCTTGACACAGTGCCTGAAATCCATGCTTGCGCTCTCTAATCAACATCCGATCTACCTTATCATCGACGCAGTCGACGAGTGTCCCAACAGCTCTGGGATCCCAACACATCGCGAACGGGTTCTACAGCTCATCATGGAGCTTGTCGAGCTTCGCCTTCCAAATGTTCATGTTTGTGTTACCAGTCGGCCGGAGATCGATATCCGAGAAGTCCTTGAACCGCTTACCTCTCGCCGGGTGTGCCTTCATGACCAAACTGGACAAAAGGAAGATATTGCCAACTACATTAGGTCGGTGGTCTACTCGGATTCGGAACCAATCATGAAGAGATGGAGGACCGAGGACAAGGAACTTGTGATTGAGACGCTCTCTGAGAGAGCCGATGGAATGTAAGTGAATTGGTATTAGCTTGTGGTAGTTGTTCAAATTGTGAAACAGGTTTCGGTGGGTATTCTGCCAGTTGGATACCCTGCGTCACTGTCTTCCATCGAGTATCCGCCGTACCCTGAAGGAAATCCCGGAATCTTTGGACGAGACGTACGAGCGCGTACTGAGAGAGATCAAGAAGCCGAATAGGGATATGGCACATCGTCTTTTGCAATGCCTTGTTGTTGCTATTCGGCCGCTTCGGGTGGTGGAGCTTGCGGAAGTCCTCGCGGTCGACTTTGATGACGGAGAAGAGACCCCGAAGCTGAACTCCAGTTGGCAGTGGGAGGACCACGAACAAGCTCTTTTATTGTCATGCTCAAGTTTGATCTCTATTGTCGAAAATGATGATCACGACGATATCGATAGAGACGATGGCAATTCACGGGTTGTGCAATTTTCGCACTTCTCGGTCAAAGAATTCTTGACCTCACCCCGTCTCGCCACTCCAAGTCGAGATGTCTCACGATATCATATCGATTTCGAGCATTCGCATACGGTCATGGCCCAGGCGTGCCTGGGCGTATTGCTGCGGTTAGACGATAGCGCTGAGGAGAATGGCATTGGGAACAGCTCTTATCTGGTCAGATATGCCGCAGAACACTGGGTCGCCCATGCGCAGTTCCAGAACGTGTCGTCGCGCGTACGAAATGCCATGGAATGTCTTTTCGACTTAGACAAGCCATACTTCGCGGTTTGGCTCCGGCTATACGACGTGGACATGAATCTCGACACCTCGCCCCTTCGGTACTTCTGCAACGGTTCAAAACTCGACGCAGGTCCCCTATATTATGCCGCACTATGCGGATTTAAAGGCCTCGTAGAAACCCTCATCATCAAGTATCCACACCTTGTGAATGCTACTGGCGGTTACAATCAGACACCAGCTCTGGCAGCATTGGCAAGAAGACATCTGGAAGTGGCACAGATGCTCCATCGAGATGGTTCTTCCATGGAGTTCCCGGATATGGGCCCATATACACCACTTCATTCCGCAGCTCTTGTGGGTGATAGTGAGGTAATTCAAGTATTACTCGATTGCAAGTTGAATATCAATGCCAAGGCCCGCCACGACGAGACTGCATTACACAACGCGTTGCAATATTGGGCACCCAATCACTTCGAGACCGTTCGGTTGTTGCTTGAGAATGGTGCCGATCCAAATGCTCGGATATTTGACGACTCAGCTCCTTTACATCTTGCCTCCTCCAAGGGGACAGCCGAGGCCGTACGACTGCTGCTCAAGTATGGTGCGGATGTAGTGGCAGTGGACGGAATGGGCAGGACCGCATTCCAGGTTGCTTCGGAGGAAGGACGTGATGAAATCACGAAATTGTTGTCCGCACATGGCACCAAGGATATATCGTAGCGGTTTCAGTTCCACTCTTCGAGTACGTTGGCATCAGAATACAGCCGTCGTTTCGTCGCTCTGTAAAGGTCCTTCGCCACAATGTCTCTAATGATCTCCGCTCCGCTGCCTTGGGCATGTGATTAATATGATTATGACGTTGTCGCAGACCTTGGGAAACATGGGATAGATTTACCGGATATAGAGAGGCAGGGCTTCACAAAGCAAGACAGTGATGGTACTGTCTAGAGTAAGTACCGGTATTAGGAGCGAAATGATAATAGATAGAACTGAGTACTACGAGCGAAATGCTAACTACCGTGTGAAGGTGCTCACTAGCCGCTGAGGTACCAAGAGCAAATAATTGTTCCATGTCTTACTGAAATCTTAGTCAGAGAACCTTTCCACCGGTGTACGACATCTGGCTGGACCTTAACACCGATCACTGTACACACTACTGTGCACTCCCAATACAAGGTAGAACAAAGAGATACACATTTTCAACGGGACTCGAACACGCGACGGAACTACCGTAGACCACCCATAAGGGTGTAACAGTATGCGTAGAAAGTCTGAAAGCTATATTTGAGTTCTGAGCACATGTCGGGCCTCAGAACATATGGGTTAACAAAGGAACTGTAGTATATCTGTGATACTGCTATTTACTTCAGACCATGTAGGTTAACGTAGGAACTGAGAGTACAAAAACCAACTACTCTACGGGTACTGAACTAAACTACTGTGCTCCTGTCAATGTACCGGGTGTATCTTATCGATCCATTCCGCGCGCTCAATTCGCTACAGTATGGGATATTTCGATTCGATTCGAACCTGCCATAACATGAGGGGTGAGAGAATGTCGAATCGTTTGTCAAAGATGTCAGAGGATCTTTTCCTTGTGTGACGAAGGGCAAGGATTGGGTTGGTTTCAGCTAGGACTCGAGAATAGTTGACAGGAAAAACCTGTTATAGAATGGACAAATGAGGGTGTCTACTGCCCGGCCGTTGGACGTGGGGGCCAGACATGTCGTTACGAAACCCCAAAAAAGTGTTTCCCAGCCCATCAACGTGACAGTACACTGACAGTACTGCCACAACCATCGGGATATGCACGACCTGTGCGGCCGCAAGCCACATCTTCAGAAAAGTAAGGAACGGTTTTAATTGAAGTCTTTCCCTTAAAACGCATAGCATGCATCGCTAGAAGACACGCACGATGCAATAGCGATAAAAATACGTCTGCGCCGGCTGTCTGCTCTCGCATAAAGCACAGCCCGATGATGACAGCTAATATGCAGAGAGGCACAGAGAAATGGTATGCCAAATCACACGCCCACATCAGACTTACTGACCAGGTGATCGACATCGAGAAACTACCACTCCGGCTTCCTGTGGGCCACACTATCGGAACAGCCTATCGTCCCATGAGCCTGTCTCCGATCTCGTCGCGGATGTCCTTGGAATGGAGTGTCGAGAGAATGGTCATGAAGTATTGATGGCGAAGGGGGTCGTAGTACGTAGGCCTTGTCACAAGTAAAACGTACCAGCTTTTATCGAAGAGGCGCCGGAGTTGAAGGACGCATAACCCTACGCGTCGCAGACGTTGCGCATCGACCAATGTAAGGGGAGGTATAATTCGTTGTGAGCTTCGAAAGCTAACGCGAGAGAAATGCCTTGCCTTTGTGTCCCCAGACAAACGGAGATTTGGACGTGAGGTTACAAGGATGAAAGGTGATCATGAGAGTGGGCGCCTTCTAGACAGTCAGAAAGAGGTTGCGCTTTCATTGAACTAATGCCATGTTATCGGCGGCAAGCAGATATCAGACTACCTAACGTCTGAACGTTCTGAACAGTAGAAACACGAAAAAAATACACGTGGGCGGGCCGGCTCATGGGAAGTTAATCACGTGGTATATACTTACTCCGCCGGCATTTTCCGGGGACTTGACTGGTTACCTATCGCGTTGACGACCAATCAGATTCTACGCCAAGGGCACGGCTGGCACGGCACAGCTGAGTGCCCATAGAGTGATCCACCCAAGGCCTGTTCCGCACTGCTCAACCAACCTCAGCGCTACGTGGCGAGGACAAAAGCCGATGTACACCGCACTGTACATTTGATCAAGCGCAGGGCGGAAGTTTTGAATGATTTGCTTCTTATGTAAGACGAAGGTTCAGGTACAGGTAAATGTGCTTAAATACTCAAGTCCCTGTGGCCGCGGCTTGCCACGCTCGCAAGTTGAATCCCATGGGTTCCTCCCACTCTTATGTTACCGACCCGAACGCCTTTGCAACAGAAGTTAAGGAAAGTGATGACAGAAGTCAATGGAAAACATACGATTATGTGATCGTGGGGGGAGGTGCGTTACGTCACGAATCACGATTGACATGGCTCTGGTCCGCTGACATAAAACCTCGACAAGGCACTGCTGGATCGGTGCTTGCATCCCGTCTCTCAGAAGATCCGAACGTGACCGTCCTGTTGGTAGAAGCTGGTAACAGGTGCGCAACCCTCACATTGATTTGTTGCAAAAATCACTAAACTCAAATCGCGGGTCATTGTGTTCAGCCACGAAAAAGAATTGCTGACACGCATACCTCTTGCATGGCCTCAAATCCTCAAGTCTCCCATGGATTGGGACTATCAAACGGCGTGCGTATCCCTCCCTTGTGGGTCGAGTATGTGATTGATTGCTGAGATGGGTTGATGTAAAGTAATCAATCACGCGCTGGAAATCGCCAACATGATGTTCCGCGTGGGAAGGTATTGGGCGGTTGCTGGTGAGTAATCCTAAGTTGCATGTACGCAAAAGAAATATGACATTCGTTCAGTTCAATCAATGCCCTTATCTATCAACACTGCTCCCCGGAAGGTAAGCAGGACGTGTCACTTCAAAGCGCTTTTTTAACCCTCTCCATCAGACTTTGACGAGTGGGAACGCTTAGGAGCTACCGGATGGAGTTATAAAGACCTTCACCCGTGAGATTTTCCTCAATCATCACGTGACCGTAACCAAACATCCGTTCTTCTCTTCTAGCTACTTCATTAAATCCGAGCAATATACGCCACACCCCAACCATCCCAGTGTCACATCGTCGGATCATGGCTCTGATGGCCCTTGGAAGACAACATATGCCAGTACTCCCGTACGCTTCAACATGCCTCGAATTCTACGGTCCTTTGAACGATCAACTTTTCTAGCCAATTCATGACCTCTTGATTGATGCATGTGAGGAGATTGGTGTCAGGCGCCTCCCGTAAGAGTTCCACCTCCCGATCCTTGTCATGATCTCAACCTCATGTCAGCGACTTCAACACAGCGAGCGGCCAATTGGGCGTGTCCACTTTCCTTTCCTCCACCAATAAAGGAGAACGTGGGTATTGTGACACGAATCGGCTATCTGGACGTTGCTGACGGGTTCTCAGGCAACTCGGTTGCTATTGCATACTTGCCGCCTAGCGTGCTCAAGCGTCCCAATCTCAATGTTGCCGTCGCAACAACAGTCGAGAAAGTCCTGTTCGATGAATCTGGTTCGGAACCCCGTGCGATTGGCGTTGAGGTTTCCAAGTCCCCAATATCTCCCAAGTATCGTGTCAAGGCCAGTCGCGAGGTGATCCTTTGCGGTGGTGCTATTGCGACCCCACACATCCTCCTAGTCTCAGGCATCGGCCCTCAAGAAGAGCTGTCGGAGGTTGGAATTAAGGTAGTGAAGGACCTATCGCAAGTTGGGAAGAATTACTATGACGTGAGTTGTCTTCCCATTACCGGTGTTCCCCTCTGTATTCACCCTGGTTTTTAGCATATTTCATCTGGCCCAATCTGCTTTCGCAGCAAGCCTGGCTACACGCTTGACTTCTTGAACTCGCCGAGCCAGGCATTTTTTGCCATGCTCCAGTGGCTCCTCTTCCGCAAGGGTCCCATGACCGGTCTCGTTGCTCCTGGCGCCGCCTTTATCCGTGTCGACGACGATAAGTAAGCGCTTCTCGGTTCTAGGGTGGACTCGGAAACAGTGTTGAGCTTTCCTCCGTAGACTCCCATATAGTTCAAAGTCTTCGAGTGACGTTCCGGTTCGAGTCAACAACGCCGGGAAAAACACTCCCGACCTAGAGATTGTGTGGTTCCCGTTGGTCATTGGAGGTTTCGGTGTCAAGACACCTCCAGGAATCTATGGCACGACGATTGTGAGACCGATAGTTGCAGTTTGCGTTATCTAAATCTCAAACGCTTGCGGTGCAGGGACCTGTGGTATTGAAACCTGAGAGTTCTGGGACTGTCACTGCCAAGTCGTCGAGCGTGTATGATAAGCCCGTCATCGATCCCAAGTAAGCTGTATCTCATTCTCGTACCACCCGTGTTGACATTCGTGCCCGAAGTTTCTTCGCTTCAGAAAACGATATGAACATCCTCATACGTGGTGTGCGATTCTCCATGCGTATCGGCCGCGCGAACTGTGTCAAGAACGTCCTCGAGCCGAACGCCAACTCGACTGATACCAAAGACTTTTTCTACTTGGGCGACGCGGATCCCGATCGTGTACGTGTAAAAATCCACACCCACATAGCCCGAATTTTCTCTCATCGATACCCCAAAACTGACTATCCATTGTTTGGCGCTGCAGATCACGGACGAGGAGATTAAGGAATTCATCTTGGAGCATTGTAGCGCAGCATTCCACCCCGTGAGTGGCACTTCTTTGCTATGAGAGCAGGAATTAAACTCACGCGCTTTTCGCAGACGTCGACTGCGCGCATCGGCGTTTCGCTCGATACCGGCGTTGTTGACCCGCGCCTATGTGTTTTCGGCGTCAAGGGCCTCCGCGTCGTCGATGCGTCCGTCTTTCCAAATCAGATCAGTGGGCACCCCGTCGCTGCGGTCGTTGCCGTTGCCGAAAAGGCAGCTGATATCATCAAAGAGGACGCTGCGGCTTAAATAGGTTTGACCATGCAGTTCACATTCCCTACGTTTTAGAAGCTTCGACTTTCAACCCGCTGTAAATCTTTTATTTAACGGTTTTAGGATGCGCATGCACTATCATGACAGCCTGCCGGTTTGATGGAGCAATGGTTTCCTCGCCTTGACAAGGGTGGACCTCAGCGGTGGGTGAGCTATGACCTGTACGGGGTAGAGAGGGGAGAGAGGGCTCCTGTATTTGGCATCCATGTCATCAGAGCTGTGCCGCTTCCCATATACTCTTCTCAATGCAAACTATCTTTTCCTGTGCGATCTAACTCATCGGCTCTTGGACACTTGGTTTCCGAAGGAATTGACTGGAACTCTCGCAGCCGCGAGTCTCTGCTCTGTACCCCGACAGCCTTGGATTCTTGATCCATCCTTGCGGTGGTCCTACGGTCCCCGTGGCGATGGTCGTAGACCCTGCCACCTTCAGGACTCCAATCGTAGGGGCCAGGTTGGTCGTTCTTTTCTTGCGCAGGCGTAGATGATGGCTGCTATTATCCTCCAGTTCCCCATCATCGGAGGTGTCGTTGGCCCATGATGTCGTTTTCCGAGTACTACCATGATCTGCGGCAAAGCGGGTATGTTGGAGAGAAACTGTGTGCCTCCACGGGGTTAGGAGCTTAAATACTGTCCGGTCCCTAGCCGGTTGGGAGCTTGCGGATCGCCTAGAGGACTCACACTCATGCCGTATGGCGCAGCCCGTGGTTGAGTTGGTCATGGAACAAATCCAGTTCCTGAATCACCGCTCGACCGTGAAGGTGATGGAAACTCGGCGTTGGCCAAAGATCAAGGAAGTCCTGAAATGCATCAGGGTCAGCCCATGTCCTCTGTTGACATCTAAGCAAAATGCCCCTCGCTAGATCCCTGTAGCTCACGCGGGAGTCGCCTGGCAGATATAGAAGACCGGACCCGAGCCGGGTGACAACGGAATCCGTGGGCAAATTGCATCGCGGCACGAGTTAAGTGGGGCACTGCGGACAGTAAGTACAGTAACCCTCCCCTCCAGGTCTTGTGGCGAGGCACCGAACCACAAAGTGACGTCGTTGGTCCGGGCAGCTGCGGTGTGTAAACTTGGAAAGGATTCATAGTGCGTTAATCATTTGCGGCGTTCTTGCGGGCTGCATGGGGCCATGGGGTGAACAAGGGTTTTCAGCGAAGGCTGGGCGCTCACACTGCGGTTTACCTGCGAGTTGGCTTCAACAGTTAAGAGCAGTAACTATCTTACAGACAAGGACTCCTCCCCGGACATTGTCGATGATGCTGTGCAGTTCCTGGCCGGGCTGGCTGTGGTTGATTCCCTCGGTCTCGGTGTTTCTCAAAGGCCGAGGCGTTCTGCTGGCGGTCTTGCCTCGATGCCCGAACCCCATAAGGTTTAGCATGTGGAAAAAAACGTGTCTCGATTGTCCCACGCTTCGAATGAATTACCGAACCTCAGCAGATCCGTAAAAGGGGGAACCACCACCCAAAACCGTCGTAAGACCCTCCCGATAGGGAACCAAAGGCCCAAAATTGTACAGCAGGAGGAGCGTTTTGCAGTCATTCAAGACAATTTGTTATGGACCAGGCAGCCAGGTAACATATGGGTTCCGCAAAGCCACCATGGTCATTGAGGTTACGGGTACGGAAGGTGATCGCAAACGTAAGGCTGTTTAAGATAGCCAAATATACAGGGCTTGTTCTATGAAGGGTGGAGTACGTAAGTTATAGGAGCGAATGGCCACCATCAACGGGGATTGTCGATCAAATGGACGGATGGCTTGCGCCATTAACTAACGTGACGGTATCGGCGCCAGCGTACTATATATGCCAAGACACAAGCTTCGGGCCTTTTGAAAGGTACGCCGAAAGTAACTACCCAGTAAAGTCCTTTGTAATGTAAGTACAGTATTACAGGAATAAGCGCACAGATGACCCATCTCCTGTGTTATAACGGTCAACCAAACAGCGCGCGGAACAAATAGGAATGACAAAGCACGAACTCCAAGCGACTCTGCCCCAACACACAGTATATGGCAAGGAATTCCAGGTATTTAAGCCCTTGCGACCATGGACCTGCTGTTCTCGCAGATTGACTCCTATGGGCTCCTCGTATTCTTATGTCACCGATCCAAACACCTTTGCGACAGAAGTCAAGGAAAACGATGACAGAAGTCGCTGGAAAGCATACGATTATGTGATTGTGGGGGGAGGTCCGTCCTACGTTCGTTACGGCTTATGGGGCTCTGAATCACTAACATCAACACCTTCACAAGGCACAGCTGGGTCGGTGCTTGCGTCCCGTCTCTCAGAAGATCTAAACGTGACAGTCCTGTTAATCGAAGCTGGTAAAAGGTGCGTGACCATTACATAGATTCGATGCAAAACACACCCTCAAATCTTGTAGTCACGAGAAAGAATTGCTGACACGAATACCTCTTGCATGGCCTCAAATTTTCAAATCTCCCATAGATTGGGATTATCAGACGGCGTACGTTTACTTTTTTGTGAGCCGAGTATGCAATTGTTCGCTGAGATGAGTTGATTCGAAGTAATCAACCGCGCTTTGGAAATCGCCAACACGATGTTCCGCGTGGGAAGGTCTTGGGAGGTTGTAGGTAAGTCACATCGACAGTCAGGATTGGTCGCATGTACGCTAAAGCCACCGTCATCCACTCAGTTCAATCAATGGTCTTATTTATCAACACTGTTCTCCGGAGGGTAAGCAGAGTATGTCAATTCCATGGCAGGGTTTGACCCGCTCCCTTAGACTTTGATGAATGGGAACGCTTGGGAGCTACCGGATGGAGTTATAAAGACCTTCACCCGTGAGTGAGCGTTCTACTTGATCACATTACCGTTGACGTTCGCCATTTTCAAGCTACTTCATTAAATCCGAGTCTTATACGCCGCACCCCAACCACTCCGATGTCATGTCTTCAGATCATGGCTCTGGTGGCCCTTGGAAGACGACATATGCCAATGTTCCTGTACGCCTCAACGTACCTCGATGCATGCTGTCTCTCAGATAATCGAGTTTTCCAGCCAATTCATGACCTCTTGATTAATGCGTGTGAGGAACTCGGCGTCAAACGTGTCCCGTAAGGGTCCCATCTTCAGACCCTTGTCACGGTCTCAACATGATGTCAGCGACTTTAACACAGCGAGGGGCCAGTTGGGCGTGTCCACTTTCCTTTCGTTTACTAACAAAGGAGAACGTGGGTATAGTGGCGCCATTCGGCTATCCCAGACATTGCTGACAGTTTCTCAGGTAACTCGGTTGCGGTTGCTTACTTGTCGCCTAGCGTGCTCAAGCGTCCCAATCTCACTGTTGCCGTCGCGGCGACAGTCGAGAAAGTCCTGTTCGACGAATCTAGTTCGGAGCCCCGTGCGATTGGCGTTGAGGTTTCCAAGTCGTCAGTTTCTCCCAAGTATCGTGTCAGGGCAAATCGCGAGGTGATCCTCTGCGGTGGCACGGTAGCGACCCCTCATATCCTACTCGTATCGGGCATCGGCCCTCAAGAGGAGCTGTCGAAAGTTGGTATCAGGGCGGTTAAGGACTTACCGCAAGTTGGGAAGAATTACTATGACGTGAGTGTTCTTCCCATAACGGACATTCTCCTCTGTGTATTGACTACAGTACATAGCATATCAACGCTGGCCCAATCTGTTTTCGCAGCAAGCGCGGCTACACGCTCGATTTCCTCAATTCGCCAAGTCAAGGGGTTCTTGCGATGTTACGATGGCTGGTCTTCCGCAAGGGTCCAATGACAGGTCTCGCTGTTCCTGGTGCCGCATTTATACGTGTCGATGACGAGAAGTACGTTCCTGTTGATCCTCGGGTGGGAATAGTGCCAAGGAACAATTTTACCTAGGCTCCCATATAACTCAAAATCGTCGAGTGACGTACCAGTTCGGGTCAACGACGCTGGAAAAAATACCCCCGATCTCGAAATTTTGTGGTTCCCGTTGGTCCTTGGGGATTTCGGTGTCAAGATACCTCCAGGAATCTATGGCGCAACAGTTGTGAGACCGACATTCGCAGCGTTCGTTGTATAAATCTCATATCCTTGTGGTATAGGTTCCTTCAGTTTTGAAGCCTGAAAGCTCTGGGACTGTCACCGTCACGTCGGCGAGCGTGTACGATAAACCCGTTATCGATCCGAAGTAATTTGTATCCTCCTCTCGTGTCGCATATACTGACTTTTACCGCCATAGTTTCTTCGCCTCAGAAAACGACATGAACGTCCTGATTCGCGGGGTGCGATTTTCCATGCGTATCGGCCGCGCAAACTGTGTCAAGAACGTTCTTGAACCTAAAGCAGACTCGACGGACACGACGGACTTTTTCTACATGGGTGACGCGAATCCCGATCGTGTAGGTGCCAGCACACTTCCACCCCCACCTACCTGGGCTTTGTTTTCACCGATGTTCGACGCTGACATACCCCTTCCTTGCGCGGCGTCGTAGATCACCGATGAGGAGATCAAGGAATACATTCACAAGCACTGCACCACGGTGTTCCACCCTGTAGGTACCCCCTTACGCTCCCTATCCCGAGAACCTTGCTCATAGGGATTTCACAGACGTCGACTGCGCGCATCGGTTCCACACCTGATACTGGCGTCGTCGACCCACGCCTGCGCGTATTCGGCGTCAAGGCCCTCCGAGTCGTCGACGCGTCCATCTTCCCAGACCCGATCAGCGGGCACCCAGTCGCTGCGGTCGTCGCCGTCGCTGAAAAGGCGGCCGATATTATCAAGGCGGAGGCTATAAATTCGACCTCAGTAGCCTAATATCCTCCGTACATCCTGGAAAACATCTACTTTTCTCACTCCTTGTCTACTTAGGATTTGGTGATCCCACATTCTGTCATCTTGTACAGCCCTACAGTAGTTGATTTTTACTTTTCTTTTGCTGAGGTGGGTGAATGGTCCTAGCTGACTTCGATAGTTGTTATTGTCTCACTTTGAGAATTATGATGCCCAATCTGGTGAGCTTTGTCTGGTCGTCTGATAGCTGATTGCGGTGCTCACGTCGTCACCTGCGCCTCAAGCTTCAAGGGCGGATCCTACTTACAAACGAACTGTATTCCGCATATGGGAGTCCGAAACTCAGGGTATCTCCAGATGGGGGTCGATATGTAGTTCCACCACAACAACATACTCTAACATCTTTTGTCGAAAACAAAACTGCAGCAATCGCGACACAACTCCCGAGCTACGCGCGATATTGGCCACCAAAAATGAAAGATGAGACATTACAAGATACCAGAGAGAAATTAGAAAAAGTGATATATGTGCAAAGTGATATCGCCTTTGGTTTTGGTTGGGGAGAGACGGTTGGTATCATTGTGCGTCGATGCTGAAGCTTGTGACTTGTGGGAGGTACGCTGCGGCGGCGAGGTCGAGTACGTGCACGTCGTCAAAGACGTCATGTCCGTTGAACCCGCCGAAAAGGAAGAGCCGCGAATCGGCGAGCAGCGAGGCATGATAACCCCGGGGCGTGGGCGCCTTTCCGAGCGTCGGGCGAGGCTCATATTGCAAGGACACTGTTCATTCACATTTTGTTTGGTATCAGAGGTGGGGACTGATCGGGGAAAAGCACTCACCGAGATTAAAGAGGAGTAGTTCGGGGGTATACTCGGCGCCGTCGTGCCCGCCAGAAATGAAAAGGTAGGAACCAACTTGGGCCGACGAGTGCGATAGGCGCCGATGGACCGTATCAGGTTTGATTTGGGTCCAAACTGCCGTGTCTATATGCACATGTGTTCGTATTAGACGGAGGATGAGAGATGTAGGCCAGAAGAGCCAGGAACGGGGGAACGGGGGAAGGGCCACGTACCGAGGTTGAGACACCATATGTCCTGGAAGCACTCGCGCCCATCACTACCCCCAACGACGATCATGACATTCTGCACCAAATTGGCCGTATGATATCCGCGCGGCGAGGGCCGCTTGCGCCCCGATATCGCGACCTGCTCCCAACGCAACCTATCGAGCGAACCGCCGACGTCGAGCGTCCAGACGTCGTTCAGTGCCTGCAACCCGTTTCCGCCGCCGAATACCCAGATTTTGTTCTGGTAGAGCACCGTGGTGTGCGCGCGGCGCGGCGGGGGAACGTCTGTGGTCATGAACGTCGGGTGCGACCAGCGACGCGTCGGGATATCGAAGACATAAACGCTGTTGTAGTACGTTGCGCCCTCGCCGCCGCCGATGATGACGATCTTGCGTCCTACGAGAGTCGCAGAGTGTGCGCGGCATGGCGGTGGTAGCTCTCCCTGCATCTCGGGACGGGACCACTGCATCGTCTCTGATGGCAGAAACTGATTTTCAGCCCCATGAAAAACTAAAGGACGACCCACGTACCGATATTAAAACACCACATATCCTTGAAACACCCCTTGTCGTCGCAGCCACCGAAAATCCACGCCACATTATCTGCGAGCGTGACCGTGTGCGCGCGAAATCCATGAGTGGGGAGCAAACCCCAGACGGGAGCCTTGCTCCAATACATCACGGGAGGAGGCGCCGCCTCGACGTCCACCGCATTCGGCAGGCGAGGGATCGTGCGAACCCGGGGGAGCGGCTGTTCGAGCGCAGGTGTACGGGGCGACTTGGCGACGGCCTCGCGCGAGGCAGAGAGCGATGTCGAACTCGCGTTCGCGGTTGCGGTGGGCGTGGGCAAGCGGCGCGCGGTGCCACTCGTCGGGGAGTCGCCAGGAGTTGAGCGGCGCGAACCCGACTGCGGCCGAGGGGTGCGCGAGGAGGAGCTTGTTGCGCGGAGCGTCGACGTCGATGCGGAGAGGGAGCTGTTGGAACCGCTGGGGTATGGAGAGGGTAGGGAGTCGGAGCGGGGTGCGTGCGTTAGGTTGCTTGCGGAGACGGGCGTCAGAGGACGGTCGTCGCCAAGTGGAAGGGAGACGCTTCGTAGTGGGGCAGGTGATCCGTGGGTGCTCGCTTGTGTGGAGACGGCGCGTCGGCCGCCATCTTTTGATGGGATGCGAGGGTGCGCATCTGTGGGAGTCATGCCTGGGGTATTTTGTGTGTGCTTTGGATGGACGGATGAGGTGTCGAATGGCGAGTGAGAGCGGGACGGAAATGAGGGCTGAACGTTGAACGGGGACTACCGTGGGATGGATTAGCCTCTTTTAGATGATCTTCGGCTATTTATTTTTTTCGAGTTTTTGCTACAGAGAACTTTGGATAAACCCATTATAATCTTTGCTTCTGAGGGTTCAGCATACTCAACATACTTCCAGTGCCTTCTAATGGCAAATATGGTCTCTATGCCCATAGCACGTGATTAAATACTCCCTGCATAATGTGAGTATCTCATCGTTAGTCTGGAGGGGGTCGAGGCCAAGCATAATAAGGTGACGATGACCCACTTGGTGCTAACCTAATTTTTCGTGAGGGCATTTCTCTAGGTATCTCTAAGCACTCTCTGAGCGTGTACGACGGGCATTACATTACGACATAAATGTTTTGGTGCTGGAGCTCTCTGATGAGCGATATCATCTCAAGTCGAAACCAGCCGTGATCGCACTCGGTACACGAATGTGTCAATGGATGGGAAATCGATCAAACCAGCCTATTTTGACAACTTATCGCCATCTCATGGTACAACGAAGGCGTGCGTGTGGGATAGAACGGGACGAGGGGCATGAAATATGGACTTGACTGCAATGCGTCGGGAAAATCCAATTACAAATTAATACCCACAGTGCCAGTAAATTCATCCACCAAATGTGTTCACTTACCGAGAACGACGAATAAACGTTGTATTCTTACATAGGCGTACATGTCTAGTCGAGCTGAAACTCATCATGAAACATTCGCCGCATGTGCCAACAACAATGTCACGATCTCGTCGTACCCTTCCTCTCGAGCGTGTTGTAACGCGGTCTTTCCATTTCTGTCCACCGCATCTACACCTGCACCATGCTCGAGTAATAGTCTTACTATCGCGGTGGATCCCTGCTCGACCGCAGGATGTAATGGGGTCGTGCCATCATACATCGAAATATTTGGATCTGCACCTTGCTCAAGCAGTGCACAAATGGCTTCAGGAAACCATGACCTCGTTGCCCAGTGTAACGGAGTACAACCAACGACATTTTGTGCATTGATGTCTGCCCCGTACTCGAGTAATATCCGAATTAACTCGAGATCTCCGAAGTAAGAAGCAGAATGCAGTGGAGAACACCCGGGACGGCCCCAGACTTTCACGGATGAGCCATTGCAATGGAGAAGATGTGCCAGTTCGAAATGTCTTCCCGCCAGTGCTGCCACGCATGGTGTCACATAATAACCGCCACTAGCCTTCACACTCTGCGGATTCTTGACAATCAGGTGTTCCGCGAGGTCTCGGAATCCGCAGAGCGCTGCGTAGTATATTGGACCTGCGGGTGATTTCTCACCGGAGGTGGAGAGCTGATGGAGAGGTGATGTGTCTGGGGCTCGGGTATCAATGTCGTGCAATTTGAGCCAAGATGCAAAGTACGGCCTGTCCGCGTCAAAAAGGCGTTCCATCGGCTGTCGTAGGTACGACGACACGTTCTTGAACTGGGCATGAGTGGTCCAGTGTTCCGCAGCATATTTTGCCAGAGGAGAGTTGTTACCGATGCCGTCTTGGTCTACGCGAGCATCCGATCGGAGCAGAACGCTTAAGCATGCCTGGGCCATGATCACATGCGCAGGCTCGAGATCGATGTGATAATACGACACATCTCGAGTTGGTGTAGCGAGGCGGGGCGAGGTTAGAAACTCTTTGACAGAGAAATGTGAGAACTGTACAGCCCGTGAATCATGACCGCGGCGGTCGTCGTCGTCATCGCCGTCACTGTTGCCAACGATGGAAATCAGACTAGAGCATGACGAAAGAAGCGCTTGTTCTTGATCCTCCCATCGCCAACGTGCATTCAACTTTGGCATCCCTTCCGCATCCTCAAAATCGACCGCAAGGACTTCTGCAAGCTCCTCCACCCGAAGTGGCCGGATGGCCACAACAAGACATTGTAACAGACGTAGCGCATGGTCCCTGTTCGGCTTCTTGATTTCTCGCAGTACTCGCTCGTACGTCCCATCCAATGATTCTGGCAAGTCATCCAGGGTACGCCGAACACTTGGCGGAAGACAGTGCCGCAGAGTTTCCAATTGGCAATATACCCAGCGAAACCTGTTTCCCAATTGAATATGCGATATTAACATAGAAATATTTGCTTACATGCCATCAGCCCTTTCAGAGAGGGTCTCGATCACGAGATCCTTATCCTCCGTTCTCCATCTCTTCATGATTGGTTCCGAATCCGAGTAAACCACGGACCTAACGTAGTCCACGATATCTTGCTTTTGTCCGCTTTGGTCATGAAGGGACACCGGGCAGGGTGTAAGAGGATCAAGGACGTCCCGTATGTCAATCTCTGGGCGGCTTGTGACACAGATGTGAAGATTTGGGAGGTTAAGCCCGATAAGCTCCTTCACAAGTAGAAGGACGCGCTCGCGAGGGGATGGAATACCAGAGCTATCGGGGCATTCGTCAAGAGCATCCATGATAAGGTAGATCGGACTTTGATCTGGGATCGAGAGCATCTGTTTCAGACATCCCGTCAAGGTATCATCGCTGGGCTGTTTCGTGCCACTTTTATGAGCCTTATGATGTCGTACTAGGATGTCGCAATGAGGATCTGAGCAAGTAAAAAGTTGTGCGAGAAGAGAGCGGAGTAGGTCGTCCAAGTCTTGTTTGTTGGCGTCCCGAAAGTCAAAATAAAAGTAGATTATTGAGGCATTTCCCGCCTCACACATGGCCTCGATATCTTGAATGATCGTCGAACTGAGTGACAAAGTCAGTAAACCTTTGCACAAGTACTTGAGTGCTCACGAACCAGAGGATGCTTTTGCCCGAGCCAGCTGAGAATATAAGATGCTGTCAGAGCATATCCGGCGGTAAATCGGACAGGTGCGCACGTTTTCCATGAATCCAAAGCAGTGAACCTGTTTTCTTCCACTCCTCAAAGATGCTTCCTTGAAAAAACCAGGTTGCGGTTCTCTTGTGGTGAGTACGGCATGCAATATTATGGTTGGTGGACGGGTCTGGTGGGGAGAGCCGTCTGTGAAGGCTCTCCCACAACTGGTCTCCTACAAGGACGTGTAAGACTCGAAACCCAGCACCGATGTGTCTAGGAGACGACCGACGTTTCATGGCTTGGGCATCTTTAACGGCTCCGGTGACCTTGTCATCGACCGCCCTCACCGTATCGTCGACGTCTTTCAATCTGTTGTCGACGCGGGCGACCCTATCATCGACGCCAACCACTTGATCTGCGACTCCTCTCACTCTCTCATCGACAGTGTGTGTAGCTCTCAGAGCCTCCGCAGTGGCCATCCGGGCCTCCTCTTGTGTCAGTTTGTCCAGCCTCCTCAGCGCATCCTCCAAATCCGTTCTCCCAACTAGTTTCTTAAAATATTTCTCTGAACGTCGCCAGTCAGCGGAGAGATACAAGTGTGAAAGAATCACGTACTCGTTCGCCCTTGTTTAATCTCCTTCGTCGCGATCCCGAGGATAGATAAGACTTCCGCCATTATTTGAATGATGATATGCATCATTTCGGGCGTCGGTATCACCTGAGTGTAGATTTCAAGCCGTCGGAAAAAACTCTCGATACGCTCGAAAATGTCGACAAGAGCTTCTTGGCTAGCACGAACATCTCTAACTGCCTAAAGGTATAGGCGTTACAACGGGCAATATAAATGAATAAAGAAAATATGCACCAAAAGCAGAACACCAACACCAGCAAAGATCACTTTCGCCGGTGAGAAGACCTACGAAATACATATGAGGGCTCATGTCTCGGATCCGTCCATATCCTGAGACATACCAGACCGACACACTCCCCAATCGTCGCCGAGAAGGAAAAGAGGACATGGACGGTGGGATCAAGCCACTTTGTCCACCTGTCTTCGGTATTTCGGGACCGATTGAGGTCCTCGACTTGTTTCTGAAGGACGGAGAGAATTGCGCCGGGGGAATCACAAGCTTGGAGCTGTGCGGCGAGTGGATGTAAAAGTAGGTCGTTCTTTGTACGCTTTTCATATACTTTCAGGGCGTTATTGAAAATCTGTTGGAAGTTAGAGGACGAGGAGGCAGTAGTCTGAGGGCGAGAAGAAGACATTGGTATAATAGCGACGAGTTGTTCCCAATGAGAGACAATCGTGCGTTGCTGGGGTGATTGGGTAGAGGGGAACCAGACTGATGTGGATGATAGGCGCCCAAAACAAATAACGACAATTGACGCGCCAGAAAGAGGCGCTCAGCGTTCACTGGCATGTCCCTTGACAGCAGGACTTGACGAAGTGAGAGACGGGATCATACCGTATGGCACAGAGTACCAGTAACTGCTGTGTAGTTATTATAGACCATCTTTGCTTCTCAGCCCGGCGCGATGCAAGTATCGATCATATGTACTCGATTTTATAGACATGTACTATACACCTTCCCCAAGTCTGCGTCTCGAATCAGAGCCTGGATAGTGAAGAAGGTGCATTGAATAAACCATGGCGACACATACCCTCTCGTCCGATGTTTATTGCCCGTGCCTGCACTCTCCGTTGGATTCTCCTCCCTTCGTGCCCCTCCCTCTCATTTTGCCTCGGAGCACACTGGCCCTGGTATTTCCCTAGCGCTGACGTCCCTGGCTTATCACCAGCTACAATTTGATTCACATGTGCTCTTGCGCAACAGTTGCAACACATGGGGTTACGCCTCCTTTAACGCTGGTGCCGCTATGATAGCAGCTGGTACGGGTTTACGTTTTCATATTTCAACCCAGCTCGGACCTTACCGGCCGCACCCCTTGTGGTAGGTCAATCGACGCTTACCATGCCCATTGCGATTCCGTTACAGTCAACAGCCTCAATATCCTCTCAACTATGCACTCTCAGGATTTCCGAGGTCAAGTTGGTAACAAGCGAGCAGGGCGATGGGCCACCCCGATGGCGTGGCCAAGAAGAAACCCGTTTTCGATGTTCGTGGTTTTGACTTGACTTCCTGGTCGGTGGGGAGATGCATGTCAAAAACCTGACCAGATAAAATGAGGCAAGGCGTAAAGTAAAGCATTAGAAGGCGGAAACTGACTGCATGAGGCAGTGACACGGAACATGGTTCGTCGCGTCCGTAAAAACGTGTACGAAATCCTTTGAAGCAGGCCCTCGCGAGAAGTGTGCTTTTCTTTCGGCGAGGAAACCATCAGGGGAATGATGCTCGATGGCCTTGGAAACACTCACGCGAATTGCTACCTCCTACGACGATCATGATATTCTGCACCAAATTAGCCCTAAGACACCGGACGGCGAGGGTCGCTTGCGCCCCGATATCATGACCCGTTCTCAACGCATCCTATCGAGCGAACCGACGACCGGAAGCGTCCAGACATCATTCAGTGCCTGCAGTCCGTTTCCGCCACCGAATATCCAGATTTTGTTCCGGTAGAGCACCGCAGCGTACGCGCGGCGTGGCGGGGGAACGTCTGTGGTCGCGAACGTCGGATGCGACCAGCGGCGCGTCGGGGTGTCGAAGACGCAGACGCTGGTGTAGTATGATGCGCTCTCACCGCCGCCGCCGGCGATGATCTTGCGTCCTACGAGAGTCGCGGAGCGCGCGCGGCACGGCGGTGGCAGGTCTCCCTGCGTCTCGGGATGGAACCACTGCATCGTCTCTATGATAGCGGAATAAAACTGTCATGAGCTGATCCAGCCCCATAAACGATTAAAAAGACGACGCACGTACCGATATTAAAAAACACCCTCTGACGTCGCAGCCATCAAAAATCCATGCCACATTATCCACCAGGGTGACAGTGTGCGCGCGAAAGCCGTGAGTGGGGAGCCCCAGACGGGACACATCACGGGCAGAGGCGCCGCCTCGACGTCCACCGCATTGGGCAGACGGGGGATCGTACGAAAGCGGGGACACCTCTGGTGTACGGGGCGACTTGGCGGCGAACTCGGGCGGGGCCTAATTTGCGTCCGTGTTTGCATTGGGCGAGGGGAGCGCGGCGCGCGGTTCCACTCGTCGGGGAGTCACCAGGAGTTGAGCGGCGCGAACCCGACTGCGGGCGAGGAGTGCGCGAGGAGGAGCTTGTTGCGCGGAGCGTCGACGTCGATGCGGAGAGGGAGTTGTTGGACCCGCTGGGGTGCGAGGGTGCGCATTTGTGGGAGTCGTGCCTGGGGTATTTTGCGTGTGCTCTGGATGGACGGGTGAGTGCGAGCGGGACGGAATTGAGGGCTGCTGAACGGGGCACCTAAGTGTCACGCTTAACCTCTTCATGTCACAGGCGAGTATTGGTCAGATCGCCCTCTTGGCCCACAGGTCCTGGGGATCCCCGGATCTCCGGATCCCCAGCCATCCCCAGCAGTTCTCAC
>Ga0307510_10001359_pt1 | contig 26700 bp, 16 predicted proteins | sample 12_EM_MG_FD_207224 | JGI IMG/M metagenome (GOLD analysis project Ga0307510, IMG submission 207224) | Populus trichocarpa ectomycorrhiza microbial communities from riparian zone in the Pacific Northwest, United States - 12_EM | ecosystem: Host-associated > Plants > Roots > Unclassified | place... | reverse complement strand
GTGTAGAATGAACGTGACGTAGGCCAAGTATTTGATACTGTTATATGAGTGTGACTTAACACGGTGCGCATGGCTTTCCTCTGTCAATGACAGTGACAGTTAACATTCTCTCGTGTGGATTATATATCCCTTTTTTTTTTTCTCGTGTCTAACCACCAAAATAAACACCCTGTAAAAAAATTCCCAGCAATGGACTGTCCGTCATCTTTACATGTACCTCCAATGAATCTGTATATGGTCTGGAAGTGCTACCAACCAAGAACCAAAATCCAAAAATAAAAATCAAACAAACTGAGAAACTTTATCATCCCTGTACGTGATGGTACTCTGATTGAGTTTGACCATTCGAGGCCCAACAGCTCTATTAAGAAATGGATAATTATTTTCTGGCCCTGGTTATAAGAAATCTTATGTGCGTGAACAGAGAATTCTGCTAAATTCTATGATTTGCTATCGAGTTGTCCAGTCACTTGCTGTGCACGAGAAACGAGCATGAAAATCAAATTTTAGGTTGGTCTGTAGTGAATTTGCACAGAACGAGAAATGTCTTTATCAATTTCCCCCGACATATGTAAGTTTTTTCGTTTGGTTGAGAAAACGACTGAACCCACGATCTTCTTCCTAGGCCATATCCAGGAACCATCGAACGACTTTGGGAAAAATTTTGTGCAAACCTTAAATCAATCTCTAAACTATACTACATCGTTTGACATTACATTTAAGATGTTTTTTTGAAGTATTTTGTTAAAGTTTTTTTTTTTAAAAAAAATACTAGATTGATGTTTTTCAAATATATTACCAAACATATTCTTGTGACACTTGTTATATAAAAAATATTGGTGGATAAATATTTTTTATAATATTAATAAAAAATGATATGAAAATTATAATGACAATAACTTATGATAATGTGTTATGATTATGATGTGATGGTGGTGGTTGTTGATATGATAATAATAGGGTAACGAATAAAAATGGTGGCGGTAAAGTTGTTGCGATTTTGTAAAGGTTGGGGTTATGGTGGCGATGGAGTTAGTAATAATGATAACAACAATGATAAAGATCATATTGGTATGGTAGCGATGATATTAATAATATAACCGATGACCGAAATTGTTTAGCAATATCATAAATAAATTATTGTTTGTAAAATATATATGAAACCTTGTAAAGTTTTTTTATGAATAAATTTAAGAGATTGATTGTGTATAGTGTTTTTAACTGACTAAAATTGTTGTAGAATATTTTATATAAAAGAGAAAAAAAGAAATCACAGTAAAATATTTGCATGTAGATTATTTTATATAGAACGAACGCTCTCTAAATCATAATGAGCATGTCAAAGATTTTAGCGCCCACAGTGATTCTGATAAATAAATTAATGAAATTTAACATTATTGAAGTTTCAAAAACGAATGCATTCGCGTCAATACATCAAGAATCAATTCATTGAAGATGATAATTTTAAAAGGTGTAACTGAACTGATCAGACTCTGGGTTTACTTTCAAGAGGTTACCAGTTTGAGTCTCATAAACTTCAAAATCACTGGAAGTTTACATAGTTGTTAACTTTAGGACCCGTGAGATTAGTCGAGTGCGTGTAAACTGACCCGGATACCTACATTAATAATAATAAAAAAATTCACTGAAGATGGTAGCCTATTTATTGAAAAATGTCGGGAACACACATAAAGAGATGGGATTGTGCAGGAAACATTCATGTTAAATATATGTTTTTGTACCGTGAAGATAATTTTTTTTAAGGTATCATTTGTTTTCATTGCAAAATAACTGTTGCTGAGTGTAAGGACATATTTTAAAGACTGGTATAAATGTATAGAGAGTCAATTCGATAGAAATATAAAGATTTTACTTCTTTTTTTTAAATCAAGTAACTTAATTAGTTGGATTTTTTTTTTCAGCAATAAAGTGAAAGAAAATGTGGTTTTTTAATTAACCAAACACTACATTGTTACAGCCACTCTAAACCAGTTATTAATATTTACTGTACAAGTGAAAACTGAAAAGTCATGTTCACATGGAATGAGATATTGAAATATAAGCCAAAACTCGCCGGCTAGAGCGTGCTTTCTATAGCCATGCATTAAAAATATTTTTTATTTATAAATATATTAAAATGACCCTTTATATATTTTATTTATTTATTGACTTTAGCATATTAAATTTATTTAAAACATATAAAAAATATTAATTTTATATTTTTTAAATGAAAAAAAAACATGTTACAGTTCAAAAATATGTAGTCGAATATCACAAACTAGGAGCTATTGAAATCGAGGTTAAAATATGAGGCCACTAGATGGATCTTTAGCTTTTGCAGTAAATTTAAACTGTTCCAAATTTATTTTTTAGCCCTTGTTCCAAATTTAATATATAAATAGCTCAACAACCAAGATTTGATTAAAAAAAAACACAGAAAAAAAGATGAAGTGACAACAACGAAGAATTTTAGATGCTAGAAATCAAGCAAAAAGAATACCGCACCACAACCACCTACAATGCAACGTGTGAGATCAATGTTTCCCAGCAGAGGAGAGAGTGGAACATGCTCTGATAGTCCAAGGATATCATCAGAGCAAGGAGGAGCAAAGGGACAGAGTTGAAAATAATCAAGCAGTTGAGGACATGTTTATAATTTGTCCCCTTTTCCAAATGGAATATTTGGCCTGAGGTGCCAGATAATCTGACCGATTTCTTATGCTCCAAGCTCCAGCGTCCGTGTGCAATTCGGAGAAGAGGATTGTGATTTTTCTCCAAGAGGAGAATTTTGAATTTGACAGCCAGCTAAAAATTATATTAAAACACCTAGGCTTTTTAATGGGCAATATATTCTAGACTTTATATATTAATTTTCTATTATTTATTTATTCCATTTGAAATTCCCTAGTCCGTACATAAAAAGAATATCATTACATCAATTTTCGTTTATTCGAACTCAGATAATAAATCCATTTTGAATGAATTCTTAAATTTATCGTGCATGCCCGTGCCTCCATAATAAATTATTTCTCCTGTTGTCTCGCTTAAGATTCTAGCATCGTATCGTGGTAACGTGATTATTATTCTAGCTAAAGACTTGAGATGTATTTCACATAATATAATGCTTGGAAAGGTAAACTCGGTTCATTCCGAACTTAAGTTTCTTTAATTTCGAAACAGCTTGATCTATTTCTGGAGGGAGAAGTCAAATGTCAAGTAATCTGGTGCAAGCAATTTCCATTTGGAGGAATGTGGTGGGTTGAGATCAACGAGGGCATTCAATTGCCCGAGAGAATGGGAGTCTCGATCACTAGATTAACATTGCCAAGAAGCAAAGTCAGGAGTTATTTCATCTAAGAAATTAAGATCTTCTCCTCGGAGCGTTTTATCTTTTTTCTAGATAGTTTGGAGCTAAACCATTGTCACTTTCTTTCCCTTCGGTGCTTCCTGCTTGGTCCTTTTCTTTACCTTGACGAGTATTCTTGCTGGAAAAAGCAAGCTCCACCAAACAAAGTGCAAAATATATCTCGAAAGAGTTCAAAGGGGAAAAAGAAGAAGATTAAACTAGAAAAAACGATTTTACAGCTCGGAGAGACAGAAAACAAGAGCCATTTCAAGGCAAAAAACGAATCTATTCCTTCATGGGTCTGCTAGCCAACGTGCTGTGGTGCTAAATAATTGAAAACTTTGAGTGTGATTGGGGTGATATTTTAAAGTGTTTTTTATTTAGAAATATATTAAAATAATATATTTTTTTTGTTTTAAAAATTATTTTTGACATCAGCACATTAAAATGATCTAAAAACATAAAAAAAATATTAATTTAAAACAAAAAAAATAAAAAAATTTTAAATTTTTTCAAAAACACTTATGAAACACAAAAACAAACAGAACCGATCTATATGCTTCATGAAAACTATCCGCGTTCTTTGCTTCAGCACCGCGTTCCACCAGGTTATATAGTTATTCATGGAAATTGTAGTAGTAATTATTTTTTAGATAATTTTTTATTTAAAAATATAATAAAATAATATATATAATTTTTTAAAAATATTATTTTTAATATTAGTATGTTAAAATAATATAAAAACATTAAAAAAATATTAATTTAAATAAAAAAATTAAAATTTTCAAATATATTTTTTTAAAAAAAACGAACAGATTTTAAATCAATTTTCAGTCCCGACTCTTTGCAAAATTGATACGTGAATATTCATACACCCGACCCGATTGCCCTAATTTTTTTTTTTTTTTGTAGAAGACGACAAACTCAAAAAAATCTTTAAAATTGACCCCTTGCAGCTTGCGCTATTACTGTCACTTGTGACTTGTGAGGTAAGCCAGACCATGTATCGTGCTCTAAGTTCTAACCCGAGTATGACAAACTACGCCTTTTGTCGCGCTAAACTCAAAATTCGAACCATGAACTAGTTCTATTGGAAGCGATAAATATATATCCAGGAAAGTAATTTTCGATGCCTGGGTGGCAGCAGTTCAGGGGGGAAAAAATTATAGACATTAGTTTAGGGGACAAATGATGCAAGTTTATTTTATCAAACAATTATCTTAATTCAATAACTTAAACTATTAAATGAGACTTAAAAATATAATTTATATTATTTTCTAACACATCTTCTTAAATAAAAGTCCTTTAGGCTTCAAATTTGCACAGACTTATATTATTTTGTGCTTAATTTTTATCAAATAAATGAGGATATTAAGATTCAAACTCGTGATCGTTTGGTCATCAAGATTCTGATACTATGTAAAAGAACTATTTTTACCCGGTATCTCTAAGCTGTTAGGTGAAATCTCATGATATAATTTATATTATTTTTTAACAGATTTTTCTAATAGATTGATAAGGGGTTTTACTTTTCATAACTAAACTTGAAATTTGATTTTTTTCGCGAAAAGAAAAAAAGAAGGCCATGCCCTTAAACATTAAACTAATCTTCGATTAATTACCTTGTGTTTTAGCTCAACTGTAAGATAAATATAATTTCCCTCTTGGTAGAGATTTCTTGAAATACACATTCCGTTTTTTCTTTTTATGGTAAAAACTCAAACTTCATTTAATCTTGATTAGAAAAAAAAATCTAATTAATTCTTCGAATTAACGATAATGTTCCTTTTTTTTTCGGAACATGGCATTTTGTGTGCTGGTGATTGGTTGATAGTACAAAATTCTCGAGGAAGTATTGCTTCATGCCATCTCACTTTGTTACTGTCAGGGTTAATTCCATGTACAGCCGATGAATTTGTAGCTCAGCTACCAGTAATTATTCGAGCTGTAAAAGAACACAAGCCAAGCCTCTTCTTTATAACAAGAATAAATGTGTGAAGTATAAGGAATAATATAGTAAAAACGAACACGAGATTAAACGAATCAAGTAGGATCCCCTGTAACTCCGTGCGACGCTTCAAAGCATATATACCAAGCTATAATTTAACAAAACCTAAAAAGCATAACTAAATCACTCTACCCAGGGGCAGACTGGTAGTATTTGATAAGAAAAACCAAAATTAATATAACAAGATAATTAAAAAGTTTATTTATTTAAAATAAAAAATATTAAATTATTTTATATTTAAATACTAAATAAAAATAAATAAATGTTTTGCAGGGGCTCGGGCTGCTTGCCTCCCCTAATTCCGCCCCTGGTCTCTACCCATGCTCGTAAATTACTGTTCGTAGAAATAGTGCTTTGTCTATTTTTACTTGTTTTTCTTTTCTTTTCAATGTTATTCTTCAATTATTTCTTTTTCAAGTTTACAATTCAGTTGACTAATCACTGTACCTTGCTCATAAAGTACTGTTCACTAAAATAGTACTTTGCCTATCTTTACCTTTTCTTTTCTTTTCAATGCCACTCTCCGGTTATTTTTTTATTTAGTATTTTTTTAAGAAAATTTTATAATTCAATATTAAATATATTATATTGTTTAAGAATTTAATTTTTTAATTTGTTGTCATTGAGACTATCTCATTTCTTTTAATTTTAACTTTTAATATTGGATCCGGTGTAATTGAATATCATATTTTTTATTTATTTTATACGGAGTTATCGCGGTTTCATGATTAAAGTTATGAATTTAATATGTTAACCCATGTTTGCTCGAGTTGTTTGTTTTGTCATGTTTTTAATTGATTTTTTTTAATTTCATCATTCAACGTTTGGTTGGTTGAGAATTAGATTTCGTATTTTATTTTATTTGCTTTCTGTGACATGTTAATTTAGGCTGACCCATGTTTTTTTTTTTTATCTTTTTATTGATTTTTTTAATTTAACCATTGAACATTAGATTAAATTGGAGTTGAGATTTATAATTTAATTTGATTTTATTTTTATAAGATTATCACGATCTTATAATCTGAATCGCGAATTTAACAGGTTAATTTACTAGCTCGATCTAATATATTGTCTCAGTATTTTTTTTAAATGCATGTATATCTAATATGACATAATCTCAATATTTTTTTTAAAATATTATCCAATACATTGAATTCTTTTACTATAAAATACATTAGTAACATCTAAAATACAATCTTACCTTAATTTTATTTTTTGACTAGACCAGCTGCATTTCGCAAGCTAATCATCTATTCTTCCTATGTATCTGGCTGGTGTAACACCAACGTAACAATATAACAATAAAATAAATAATGTTATCCCCCCACCCCCCCTTTTTTTTTTTTCTATTTCTCAAAATTTATGTCTGTAAACCAATGTTTTTATTGAAATATTTTCTAGAATATTTAAAAAGATATTGGAGAAATTTTTTTCCGATGCATTGAATTTTATTTCGTTTTATAATTCTGGAAAGCTTAGATTATTTTCAGAAGTCAATGAAAGATCAAATCCTCCTAAATTCTTTCCGTAGAAACTAGCGACCATTTTCAATTTGGATGCCAAAATCTAGCGGTAGGCAAGGCAAAGCAAAAATTAAAAACCCATGGATAGGAAATTTTACTAAAACGCGCAGTCGTGCTCATTACGCACACCTTGCCATTTGCCTAGATTTCCCTCCCCGGAGAATATGTGCGCAGTACGCACCCCGCTCAGTTACCCTAAAACAAAAACCTCACCCCGAAACAAAACAAAACCATATGAAGGAAAAAAAAAAAAAACAAATGAATCAGGAAAAGAACAAAGAAAACACATAACTAGCCCCGTAAACCATTAATTCCATCTAAAAGTATTTTTAGAGAAGGATATGATTGAGGAATGATATGCATAGATGGAGGACAGGATAGGAAAAATGGGAAGTTTGAGGGCTGAAGACGCAAATGTCATATAGTTAGAGTACTGATACGAGGTTTACCCATAGTTTACTGTCCTATCATACACTGATGAGTAGAGTCTGTCTTATAACAGCAAAGCGTCCCACTCCCTCTCTGTTTCTCAAGAAAGCACAAAACAGAGCACACACTTTATCACTGTTTAATAACAACAAACACATCTACTCATCGAGATTTAAATCACAGCCCCATCACTCTCTAGAGAGAGAAACAAATACAACAAAATATAAATATAAATATAAATATAAATAAAATAACTCTCTCTCTTCTTTCCCTTCCCCCTTTCTCTCTCTACATATCTCTACAGTCTTAGTAATTACCAGATGTGAGCCTGGAGAGAGAAACACAAAAACACTTCACTTTCCTTACTCTCTCTAGAAAATATCTGTAGCTGCTATAGATTTGGAACAAGAATCTCTTTTTACTAGTACATTTGGATCTTGCTACTGCATATGGAAGTGAGTAGCGGGAGGTAAGCACGAGTATTAGATCGGAGGATATGGCGGGGGTTTACGGCGAGGGGACGGCGGTTCTTGAGGTTAATGGTGGAGGTACGGCCACGACGCCGACGCCGCTTACTGTGTCTGGATCTTTTAAGGAAGGGCCGAAGAGCTCGTCGAGGAGGCGGGCATCGGTCAGGCCTAGCTTTGATGCAGACAACGAGTTCATGACGTTGCTTCATGGGTCGGATCCGGTTAAGGTGGAGCTTAATCGGCTTGAGAATGAAGTTAGAGGTGTGAATGTGGTTCGATCTACTGCTTTTTGAGCTGGATTATATTAATAATGATATTCATTTATTTATTTATTGGTGGTTCTGTTCTTCGCTGTTTTGGTGTAGATAAGGATAGAGAGCTGGGTGAAGCACAAGCCGAGATCAAGGCGTTGAGGTTCTCTGAGAGACTTAGAGAGAAGGCTGTCGAGGAGGTCATTTCTCCGCTCTCTATCTCCGTGATTTGTAGTGTTGTTTAAGGTTGTCTGGGTTCAGTTTGAAACTGTTTTTTGAAGGACTAATTTTGCTAATTGGGCTAATCTGTTTGTTACTGGTTGTTGATTTTTACTGTCATTGGAAGTTGTTCCTTTATTTGAAGTTACTTTGATTGCAATATTTTAGATATAGATTAATGTTTGATTATGCTAGTACTTTCTTGATGCAACTGTTAACTTTGAAGTTAATGGAAGATGGCATTTTTTTACCCGTATGATCTTGTTTACGATTTTGCTTAGCTTGTGAGAAATGTAGATCCTAATAGCTATTTGTCAAATATTATTTTCTTTATTCAGGTTCTTTATGTTCCTTCAAGTCGGGTTAGTCAGTCATTTCCCTTGAATGATATGCCATGCATACTAACCTTTTCTAATTCATTTTGGTGATATTATATCATAATTGCTTGGTAATTTTATAATACTGTTAAGCTATATTAATTAAATGGGGAAATTGCATTGGTACCGATTGTTATCAGAGGCCATTCTGTTGTGTGTTCTTACCTGTTCCATCTCCTCTCCTTCTATCGGAGGCCATTCTGTTGTCTGTGTTTACCCTCTCCCTCTCCTCTCCCTTTTCTTTTCCTTTTCATAAATTAATTTCCATTCATTATTCAACTTCTATTGCTAAGCTGACCTAGAAACTGGTTTGACTGTTAAAGTTCATTTTTTGTTTGTTGTTTTTCTTTAACTCACATCTGTTTCTTCAACTCACATTGTTTTTCATAAGTTTCATCATTTTTCTAGCATTGATGTCTATTGTTTTTCACTGCTAGATTTCTGCATTCATCTCTTAGAACTGTTTTCTGAACTGTGCTTGGAATGGACTTGAATACACTCATGCACGTGAGAAATGATGTCTGAGGTTTTTAGTTCTCAAAAATGTCCCTTAGTGTTCTGTCTATTGTATATATTTATCTGACATGCAATTATTTTTCATATGGGATTTTCTTTTAACTGGACATAGACCGCCTATGTGTTCCAAATTGATCCTGATTTTATCTTATTGGGTTCTTTTGTGTCTTAGCTCACTGATGAACTCTCGAAGGTGGACGAGAAGCTCAAGTTAATGGAATCACTTCTAGAAAGCAAAGTATTACTTGGGATCTCTTTCAATTCCTCAATTATTTTTTTACTGTTTTCTTGATACTAATTATAAATTTAATTAATATTGTTTTGCAGAATCTTGAAATAAAAAAAATCAACGATGAGAAGAAGGCCTCTATGGCAGCTCAGTTTGCTGCTGAAGCCACTCTTCGTAGAGTTCATGCTGCTCAGAAGGATGATGACATGCCTCCAATTGAAGCCATTCTTGCACCTCTGGAAGCTGAGCTTAAGCTGGCTCGCCAAGAGGTATTTTTTCCTTGAGCATAATGGTGATTCTTTGTCAACATGGACACATGTTGGTTGATTTATGATTTTTTTTTCATTGCTTTGTTCTGTTGGTTCCTTTGAAGATTGCAAAACTTCAAGATGATAACAAAGCATTGGATCGTCTAACAAAATCTAAAGAAGCAGCTTTAATCGAGGCTGAAAGAACAGTTCAAGTTGCCTTGGCTAAGGCCTCCATGGTGGATGATCTCCAAAATAAGAACCAGGAGTTAATGAAGCAGATAGAAATTTGTCAGGTATTGCAAGCTTGCATGATACTCTTCATTCTTCTTTTATGAATTTGTTGGAAGGGATATTTGTTTTCCTTAGTGTATAAAATGAGAAAGGATATTTGATATCCCTAGTGTATAAAATGTGTACGCACTATTTACTGTTTGTGCATGCAGGAAGAAAACAAAATCTTGGACAAAATGCATAGACAAAAGGTTGCAGAGGTTGAAAAACTGACTCAAACTGTAAGGGAACTGGAAGAGGCTGTTCTTGCTGGTGGTGCAGCAGCAAATGCTGTGAGGGACTACCAGCGGAAAGTTCAGGAGATGAATGTAATGCTCAATACAATTTTGCTGGAACTCTTGGTTGGCATGCTTTGTAAGCTGCCCTAAATATGGTCTGCTTGTTATTGTGTTTTGCAGGAGGAAAGAAAAACTCTTGACCGGGAATTGGCCCGTGCAAAGGTAACAGCAAACAGAGTAGCCACAGTGGTAGCAAATGAGTGGAAAGATGCTAATGACAAAGTGATGCCTGTAAAACAATGGCTTGAAGAGCGAAGATTTTTGCAGGTTTTTGTTGAACTTGGTTTTGTTTCTTTCTATTGTTTAAGCTCTGTTTGGAAGTTTCTTCGTTCCAAAAATGCCTTGCACTTTTCAATCCTAACCAATGTTAGATGACACTGTTATGACAGGGAGAAATGCAGCAACTTCGTGACAAGCTTGCTATAACGGAGAGGACTGCAAAGTCAGAAGCACAGTTGAAAGTGAGGATTTGATATTTTTCAGCTGAGGATTTTTTGCTGTTTGTTTTGTTTTATCTCCTGGTTCTGAAAGTAAGCTATGCTCTTGGCCTTTTTCAGGAGAAATATCAGCTGCGTCTTAAAGTGCTTGAAGAGAGCCTAAGAGGGTCTTCAAGTAATAATCGTAGCACGCCAGAGGGAAGGGGTATAAGCAATGGGCCTTCTCGTCGACAGTCCTTAGGTGGTGCTGATAACATCTCAAAATTGACCTCCAATGGCTTTTTGTCCAAGAGAACTCAGTCAAGATCTTTGTCCTCTAGCACTAGTTCAGTGCTGAAGCATGCTAAAGGAACATCAAAGTCGTTTGATGGGGGCACAAGATCATTGGACAGGAGTAGGAAATTGCTCTTAAATGGGGCTGGCCAAAATCATTCATTCAACCAACCTTGTGATGGAACCAAGGACACTGAGACACCTAGTCCGTGGAAAGGAAACTCGGATGAAAAACCCAATGAATTCCCACTGGCAGATACAGAGGATAGTGTCCCTGGAATATTGTATGAATTGCTGCAAAAACAGGTTGTAGCTTTGAGGAAAGCTGGTCATGAAAAAGATCAAAGCCTCAAAGATAAGGATGATGCAATTGAGGTTGATATTTTTGTCTTGTCTGTGTTATTCTCTTGTTGTTTATGCTTCTGGTTAATATTTTGTCATGATTGTTGATTTTACAGATGTTAGCGAAGAAGGTGGAGACATTAACTAAGGCAATGGAAGTTGAGGCAAAGAAGATGAGAAGAGAAGTAGCTGTAATGGAGAAGGAGGTTGCTGCCATGCGTGTAGAGAAAGAACATGAGAATAGGGCAAAGCGGTTTAGTAATTCGAAAGGGCCTGTAAGTGCTACTCAGATGCTTCCTGGGAGGTACTTGCTTTAGACTCTGAGCTCTATTCCTTTTTTTAAAAAAGGATCCATGCATTGGACTAAACTAGTGTATCATAATGTGATTTGTGTTGGTGTTTACTTTTTTTCCTTAACCAGGAGCTAGCAGCTGCATTATAAGTTGCGAACTTTTTCCCTTTTGAAAATTAATTTTCAAATTTCTGGTTCATTCAATATCTTGTTTTAGTGCCTTAACATGCCTATTTTTTTTTAATATAGTAGATAGTCATATTTTATAAGTCAATCCATCCTTTCAGTAATGCATGCTGGGAAAATTCATGTCAAAAGTGATAAGAACATGCAAATAGGGATTGAATGGCAAGCAGCAGGCCCTGTAGTTTCTATGGGCTTGACTCATGCTTTATTTTTTACAGTAACAAATATTTAAGCTTGAGATCTAGTTGAGGAATTACAGTTAAGTTTTGTTTTCTGACACAATGGCATGCCTAGAAAATTGAGAAACCAGGCTAAATTTTAACCAAACCAAGATCTGTGCCTATTTTTTAATAGCTTTCTCCCCTCCCTCTCGTTTTCTTTGTCCCATTTGTTACTGCTTGCAATTTTATGCATGTGTATGTGTGTGCACTTATGTGAATGTGTTGCAAAAATTAAATAAACATTGCCCTTTACCAGTCAACAATATCCTGGCCTGTTGTCTATATAGTTTGAAGCAACTAAAATGGAGGACAATGAACTATGAATTTGGCTATGTTCTTTACTGTTGTTTAGAAATTAAATCTAGAGCATTGAGTGCATAAGTAGAGGAAAATAGCTGGTGTATGTTTCTTGGTTCGAATTTCCAGTAAACCATGGACTGTCAGAGTAGAATTTTGAGGTAGACACAAGAACTGGTTCTAGCCTTTTGATATCCGAACTGGTTACTAGCCTTTTGATATCCTCCCTTAGTTGATGGGGTATTTCAATTTGATTCTTGAAAAGGTTGTCTAGGACCATGTGGAAAGGAATCTGGCATCTTGTGGTTTATGATTAAATTTCTGATGGTGTCAGTACAGGGAAATTTTTTTACCTGGACGATAATTAACTTTATGATTTCAATTATCCCATCTGGCAAACAGTGCCATAAAAATTAGTATTTAAGAGAAGTGGGGTGGTTAAGTATTTATTTGTCTTAGAGAGATCCTCATATTTTGTGCAGAAATGTATCACGTAGCGGGTTAACACGCAGCACTCAATGACAATATAATCCGCACCCCAGGATGCAAGCTGCATAGGTCTTGGTCTTCAGTTCCTTTTTATATTCTATATTTTTCCCTTCTCCCGTGATTGATTATATGATTGTAACTGGCATGCCGATGACCCTGTGTTCCACTGAAATTGTCAAGGAAAGTACATTCAGGAAGAGAAAATTACTGGAGGATGAAATCGGTATGCATCTGACATAGACTGTTATTCCTCTGTTTTAAGAGATCAGCGTAATGATGGAAAAGAAGATAGTGACTTTGGGCTAACCTTTTCAGGTTTTTCTTTTGAGTGAACAGTGGTTGTGTGGTTGTATAGGTAGCTTATTGGGTTTCATGTGGTCTACCATTTTGCAGTTTATTATTTGTATTCGGCTGCTAGTGTGATTGTTATCGGTTCAGGTTTGTTAATATTGTTTTAATCAGATCAAATTCAGATCTTGTGGCTGTTTTATTCATCTATAGTTTATTGTTGTTTATAAATCTATAACTGAGCTCTTTCTTTTATTTTCTGTTCGAATCATCTCTCAAAATAGCCCGCCCGTCTTGGTCCAAAAGTATGCTTTGGTAAAATCATAACCGGTGCTCAAGGCACAAGCGAGCGGCTTGGACTTGAAACTTTTTATTACACTTGCTTATATATATATATATATATATATTACGGAACAACTCATCAGATTAACTGGCCAAAGATTTTTTGTTTAAGAAATTTGAAATTCATCGGATTATTCAAATGAGCCAATAGCGTGAAGAGCAAGCTGAGTCATTAATATATAGCCCAACAAGAGTTAATTTATTTGAAGATAACGTTGATTGAAGAGATAGAGTTGTGTGAGACGTTTGCTATTGTAGATGAATGAATATCTAGGTATGAAGAATTCGGTAAAGGTTTTACATTATGGTGCTTAGATCTTAAAAAACTTTATACTGTTGAGGGGTATGATCTAAAAAAAAATTAAATTTTATTGGTATTAGACGGACCTGGGTTTCGTCCCAATCAGGTTAGTGAGTTTTTTTCTAAATAAAACTATGTCTTTATTTTTTTAAGACTCAACGCCACATTGTTTTGGTTTTTTTTTTTCAAGAAAATAAAATAAATAAGGATTCGATTAATTCAGGTTAATCCAGAACTAATCCTTCTCATAATCAGAGTTTTGAGCTTATGAAAGTCTTATAATGTGTTGTTTGGAGTTGCGTTTGAAATAGTATTTCATGAAAATTTATTTTTTTATTTTTTAATTATTTTAATATTCAATATCAAAAATAATTTTTAAAAAAAAAAACTTCCAAAAAGTGTAAAACAACATAAGCATCCTTGATACCAATACATTTCTCTACCGCAACAGAAAACATCTCATAGCTTCCGGGGTAGATTCTGATGACTTTGCGTGAATTTAACTCGTGAACACATGATTGGTTTCTTTTAAACTTACTTGTGTCTGTTTGGTATAGCGTGGTGATGTGTGTATTAAAATTGCATTTTGCTCAATTATAATTTAAAAGTAGCTGGTTAAATTTTACATAGCCCCACTAAATTTCTTTTCTTTAAATCTTGATATGAAAAAAGTGCAATCTATAACTTCTTTTAATCATGTTTTTTCAAATTATAACAATAAAAATTATCATAATATCAAACACATACTATCAACCTATAACATGGTGATGTGTGTATTAAAATTGTTTTGATGTGCTGATATTAAAATAAATTTAAAAAGATAAAAAAATTACTTCGACATGTTTTCAAGAAAAAATATATTTTTAAAAAAATCATTACCGCAATGACAAACATTACTTTATATCCGAACACTCTTTAATATATAAAATCTTAGAATTAATTTTGATGGACAAAAAATATTATCTCAATAATAAACTCATGTCAGGAGTCGCATATTAAAAATATAATAGGAAAGCCAAATATACAGATCAAAGTAATATTATTAAAAAAAAAAATCTAATTTAAAGATTTTGTTTAGCAAAGTGTTTTTTCATCGCAAGGAACCTATTCAGGGTATTAGAGCACGTTGAGATGTGAAAATGTATAGATTTGATTTTAGAATTCAAGGATCAATTGGAAATATCATCCAATAGACAGTCAAAATTGACCGTTAGTTTTGTTTTCCGTTGGCTGTTTAACCTGACAACATATATCTTTTATCCTCACAGTGAAGTAGCAGTAGTGTTTTTCAGTATCAGCCCTCAAGTTTTGTTATTTCGCATGATTCACCCTCAAGCTTTGTTCAGGATATAAGCACATCATTAAAATTTAATTTTTCCACGGGGAAATATTTTGATAGAAAAAGAAGTATAATATTCAAATGGAAACGCGCAAGCTAAGTTGGCGTGGTAATGGCGGTGCAACCTAAACCTTCTCTGTCTCCAACCGTTTTGTTTGTTTCCTAAGCATTTTCTCTCACGTTCCACGTACCCATCTACTGTTCTCTGGGGGCATTTTGCTATATTATAATGCATATTATATTTTTTACTTGAATCAGGACACAGAAGTGCTTTTGTACATGGAGGAAAAGGAATGGTGAAAAATAATCTTCCCAGTCAACCAACAGCATTCTCATGCAGTAGAAAAAAGGAAAAGGAATGGTCAAACGCACATAATGCAAAACCAGCTAACAACCCGTTACATCCAGCAGCATTCAATTTCTAGCACAAGTCATTATACGTGAGTACTATATGATTGCAACCACAAGAAGCAAAACGTGAATTTGTGCAGGACGTTTACACAAAACAGACAGTTGTTGTGGTCTTCATACTTACAGTACAAATACGAGCAAAAAGCATGGGGCAGGTATTCGGTGATGCAGAAAGATGTGATGGAGCGGAAGAACCTTATAAATGGCATGGGTCATAAAACAGAGTTTTCTGGAGTGGCTGGTGCAAAACTTGTGTCAATCGTAATATGGACAGCTCATTGTTAAATCATGGTTCTGAGTCTTGCCTGCTTGCTAAGCACAACTCATGCAATTCGTTTAGTATCCATTCCTCCCCAGTGTGGCCCCCCAATACTAGGACCCTGGTCCCTCCAACCACACAGGTGCTATGACCCCAGGCAAACTTTGGTGGTTGACCAGGAACATTGAGAATCCTCCATGATGGTTTCTCCTCAGCAGGATCCAACAGGAAAAGCTGAGAAGGAGAGTGCAGCCCAGCAATAGAACCACCAAAGATTAAAATCCTTCCACAGGGCATGCTAACAGCAACATGATCTAGTCTGGGAGGGGGGACATCAGAACTCTGGCTCCCAATGCCTGTTAATGCACTGCACTCCAGTTGCCTCCATTGTGGTTCTTCATCCTCCAAGTCAATGGTGTAGGCCTCGCCTGATCTCAGTCGTAAGTGTCCACTGTTGGCAAGTCCACCAAACATAAGAATTTTTGTCCGATCATAAACTGAGAGTGAATGCCCTAATCGAGATGGAGGTGCCCAAGAAGTTCGGATCTCTCTCCACATCGGCTTGTCTGTAGTGAGATCCAACATGTAGGTGTCACTGAGAAGTACCCCGGCATCTGTACATCCGCCTGAGACAACCAGCTTAGAACCTTCTATGGTGCAAGAGCTATGCCATGATCTAGGTAGAGGGGGAGTTCCGCCAGAAACTTCCTTCCAAGTAGGCTGTTTGGTATCCAAGTCCAGGACAAAAACATCATTGAGCAACCCTTGCCTACCACATCCTCCAAAAACCACCAAACAGGAACCATTGAGGCAAGAAAGAGTGTGGCCCCAGCGCCCTGGTGGGGATGATTTCACACTAATACGCTGCCACTCTGGATTTGCAGCATCCAGATTGAGAACAAACGTGTCATCCATTGGCTGCATGTTTACCCCTTCCCCTCCAAACAATACAAGTCTATTTCCTACTGCACATGCACTGAAATTGCAGCGTGAAGGCTCAACAGCTCCTCCAACTGTCAGTTTCCTCCAGCGCACAGCCTCAAGCGTAGTTAGTTCCCTTGCCAGACGCCCCCAGCCCAACTTTTTAGTCATCAGCTCCAATGCACCAGTGACTTCTCTTCCCCATGCATTTTGACAAACCATCTTCCTTACATGCTCATTTTTTGTTAATTGCCGGATTCTTCTGCATACAGATGCAATGGATGCAACATCCCTTGGCGTCAAGCGTGATAAAATGTTATGAGCCAATACTTCATCAGACAACTGAAGTATTCCACATATTTCTGGATGCCCAGTGAATGTTGATTGTCCACGCGGAAGAGAATAATTAGCTGATTGATCAGACAGCTGATTGCAAGTCTCTTTGAAGACTGGATATGATACATGGTTCAGATCTATTTTGGCTTCTGAAAATACCTGAATAGCTATTATGTGTGTGATAGCTCCATCATCGTCATGTATAGGTACAAGTCTGAGCCTGTTCACCAATGGAGTACCATCCTTCCTAAAGTTTAGAAGTTCACCTTGGAACTCCACCCCTTCCTCAAGACATCTTCTGATTTCAGAAACAACATCAGGATCTACTAAAGGATGCCTTCTTTGAGCATGAGGATCCCTGTATTGTAAGAACCGACTGAAAAGAAATAATTTCCAAAGCAGTCAATATCGATCCCTTACCTCGTAGAAAAATCTCAGTAAGAAAAATCACGGAAGCAAAAATATTGAACATAGAAACTGCACCTTAAAAAGCGTTCATGGAAAACTAATCAAGTACAAAAAATTTAAGCAAAAACACAAACAAAACCTGAATAGCTGCACTTAAAAGGTGGGCTAACTGGTAAATATCCATTGCAAAATGAACATCGGAATTGGTAAACATAGTCAGGATATCAGCCATACGTGGTGCAAATCACAAAAGAAAGCCAAGAGGGATCACAGTGGCCAACCAAAACTCAGCATACTACTCCTTCCAAGTGATCAACAAGTTAAATTAAACCAGGGAAAAACAAAATCAGCAAGATGAGAATTCGTCAAATAAGGTGCCAAGAGGACCACCTCAGAAAACCAACAACTTAATTCTGAATACGAGGAACCAAACTTTAAAGCCTATCCTTTTCTATTTAAACAGCATCCCATTGCCCCTAGCTCTCTAAGACCACCAAACAATCTCCAGAAGCACAAAAATTATAAGCAAGAGCTATGAAGTCGCACCTGAACAATAAGTAAATCATTAAAACTTAAAACTGTCTCTTGCTCACAACATAACTATCAGGCAACATAACCTTTTCAAGAATCCTAAGTAAAAAAAAAAACCAAACATCTCACGAGTAACCTCGTTCTTCTAAATTTTCTTCCTTCCATTGACCTATGACAAAAAGAGTTTAAGATGATCCCATCTCCTCGTCCCAGTAAAAAAAAATAAAATGTCTCGGGCCATTATTCCATCCTTCCTCTTAATCGGAATCAAAATCACTTGTAGAAAAATAGATTGTCTTATTACCTATCCTTAATTTTTTTTTCCTCGCCAACCAAACAAGCTAGAAATCAACAGCAACAATGGTTATAAGCCCTGCGTCATCAATTTCAAAACGAAATCACATAATTTCCCCATTTTTCTACCAACCAAACAAGAGTACCAACATTGAAATAAAACGAACAAAGTAATTGGAATTTAAAATATTCTTCTTTCTTTGTTTCAAGTAAAAAAAAAAACAGATAAGAGTAGGAGGTATTGAAAAACGTAAAACGTAAAACGTAAAATGAAAAATGAAAGAATAAAAAAAAAAAGTACCAGTTATGACCGAGGACCTCGTGAGCTTGGTAGCCAGTGAAGTTCTGGAAGACCTTGTTGACATAAATGATAGGAAAATCAAGCTCTAAAGCATCCGAAACTACAAAAGATGTGGGATTCGTTGGGTAGAAAAACAACCCTCCTCTTGTGTCCTCCATTAATGAAACCTCTCTTTCCAATTCTTCCTCTTCCTCTTCTACTTCTTCTTCCTCCTCCTTCCCTTTTTCTTTGAAGGATTTGGCGCATTTCAGCCTTTTACCAGAGCTCTGCAACTCTTCTTCTTCCTCATACTTTTCTTCTTGAGGTTTTGACATGGTCTCTGTCTCCCCCTCACTCTCCCTCTGTGTGCGTGGAAAAACGAAAGAAGAAAAATCAGAGAAAAAGAGAAGACTCTTGCTGTGAGGAATGGAAGCGGAAGTTGATAAATCAGAATTGGAGTCACTGTGCTTCTGTTCTGCTACCCGAGATATTTGTATTATTGCTACTTCGCTACTCACAATGGCCCTCTTCGTTCCCTTCATTTCCCAAAATGCCATCGATTTCTCTTTCCTTTAATGTTTCTTTCTTCACCAAAAAAAAAAAAAAAAAAAAACATTTTAATAAGACAACTTTAATCTCAAAACATTTTTTCTCTAATATTATTATCAAATTTATTGTTCAATTTTTGTTTATTTTGATATATTGAAAGTGAACCTTTTTAACTTTGTCTCATAATCATGCACAAATAACGTCAAATGTATTTTTATTTATACATTGATGAATTTTTATATTGTTTATGTGTGAATTTTATTATCATGAATAAATAAAAGTTACTTTTACATTTATATGAAATTAATTTATATATTGTCATTAATTTCCTTTGTGAAAACAATACTTTTTATTTAGATTTTATTGCTTGATAATTAAAATTATTAATATTTATTTAATAAGTTAATTAAATCATATATAAAATAACAAGTTTTTTTCAAACTCAACATGTAAAAATAACGATTTAAACGACCTAAATTTCTCTTTGTTTTTTGATAATTGATTTGTAAAAATAAGATATTATAATACCATGTTTTTTTATCTTAATAACTTGATAGTATGGCCACTTTTATTATAAAAGAGAAAATAGTAATTTCTTGCTTATTTACTTGTGGTGGAAGGATTTTTTTAGCTCAACACATGACAATATTATACGGTATCATGTGTCACTAAATATTTATTATATCATAAATATTTTGGAAATAAAAACCCTTCTTTAATAAAAACACGAGGGTTCGTTTCAAACAGAACGTTAGTAATAAAATTAAAAATGTTTTTTAAATAAACACTATAAAATAATTATTTCTATCAATAAATGTTGGTTTGACGTTAGAAAAAATGTCAATCACGAGGATGGCAGTTTGGTAGTTTAAGGAATAGGCGAGGGCTTTAACGAAGAATACAAGTCCACGTCGGCTCGGTGATGGAAACGTGTGCTGTATAAATATCTTGGAAACAAAAATATCTAGGACCTAACTGCCACCATTTAGCCTCCACGTCACCCGAAGATATTTATCTGGCGGGAATGGGATCACCTATTCGGCTATTCCTCCCATCGCTCCCGTCCTTACTGACGTGTTTTTTTCCTTTTCTTTCTTTTTTAATCCTGTTTCTTACATTTTAATCAATAAAAAAAATGCGTCATTAACTCAGTTTTATTTTTCAAATAATTATCTTATTAATCAATACACGTACTTCTTACACCTCGATGGGACCTCCAATCATCAAAAATAGAATATTAATTGTGAGTCCGATAGAATAATATACAAAGTTTTCTTTTAATAATATATAATATATATAATTAAGAATAAATAATTTATCATAATAATTTCTTTTTTTCTTTTGGACATAACTTGCACCGCAGAGGTTTAAAGTAGTAAATTTTTATTTTTAAAATGTTTTTTTTTAAATATATTAAAATAATATTTTTATTTATTTTTTAAAATTTTATTTTTGACAACAATACATTAAAATAATAAAAAATAATAATAATTTAAAGTTAAAAAAATCTTAAAAACACAGTTGAATTGCTATACGAGAGATGCCTTATTCATGAGCTAACTGAATGTTTAATGTCTCTTTGTATCCATAATCATCTTCATAGCACCTCATAATCGCAGAATAAAAGACTAAAAACCACAAGCAACAAAATATATGGAAGCATGCATCATTAGATAAGCTAGGTCCGTTTAAGTTACAGAATTGATCTGCTTCTTGGGTAACCCTTCATTTGCAATGCATAGAAATGGTTTGCCCATTATAAAAGCCCCAGGCCTGGACTCCAATTCGTTGCCTGCTGGAATTCTGCTGGAATCCACAACCGCCATGGATGATCAATAGTACAAGCTTATTAATCAAAAGACCAAGCCGAAAAAGTTCCCACACGGTACCGGCTCCTTTCTTATTTTTTTCCCTGGTGCCAGATTACTAGCTTAATAGTTAACTAGAAGATTTGAGTGCATCCTGCCTAATACCCTGCAGAATTGCAACTAGCTTGTCGTGAGGAGGAAGCAACTCTTGCACCATGGGAAGCTCATGCAAATTTGTCACCCGTGTGTATATCAGAGGATTCTTTTCTGGCTCAAGAACTTTGACACCGAGGACTCCCTCGTAAGCTTTGTAGGTGCTAAATGTTGTACTCACCAGAACGTCCATGAATCCCAGTTTTTTTCCATCACTATGTTGGAGAATAATATAAATAATATCCTGAGACCTCACCTAACAGCTTAAACTATTGGGTTGAGATGGTTCTTTGATATGATATCAGAGCTTTAATGACCAAGTGGTCTCGAGTTCGAATCTCACCATCCTTATTTATTTGATAAAAATTAAGTACAAGGTAATGTGGGCTTGTGCAAGTTTTAAGCCTAAAGGGCTTTCACTTGAGAGGGTGTGTTAGAGAATAATATAAATCATATCCTAAGATCTTACCTAACAGCTTAAGCTATTGAGTTGAGATAGTTCTTTGATATACTACTGGTCGGAATGTCCTCTGCAGAGATTTTTTTTTTATGCTCTCCTCCAATACTTTCATTTTCTCCCGCACTTCCTCTACTGCCTTTTCTTGTGCTTCTTCATCGCTCAAGATAACCTTACCCATGGACTCAAATAGCTGCGTTGAATGAAAATTAAATAAAAATATGCTTTATCTACCTGTTGTTGGATAAAACTAATCCAGCTTTATTTACCTGTTGTTGGATAAAACTCACCCAGAAGCGGACTTTGGCTCCTTGATAAGGATCAACGGGCCGAAGCCTTGATGTATTTTCCCAGGCCTCGTCGGTATATTCCCAGTATAACAAGGGGCTCGATCACAGGTTTCCCATTATGAATTATTACAGGCACTCTCTTGTAAACAGGAGTTTACTGAAGGAGCAATGGACTCTTGTTCCTTAAATCCTCTTCCACGTCCTCATAAGGCATGCCTTTAATTTTGAGAGCCATTTCCACCCTCTTAGAGTAACTACTAGCCCACATTCCATGTAGTGTTACTCTATCTGTCTCCTCCTCCATCTCTCTGATCTGTTTCACTCTATATTTCTATGTTTTCGACTTTATGCTAGTGGAGGATATATGTATAATACAGAAAAATGAATGCCATATTAATTTTCTTTCTTCCCATGTTAATGAATTGTTTGTCAATGCTCAAGGATCATATGATTGAAGACTCTAGCATAAATCAACCTTTTTTTGTCACCTAACAGTGCATTTCTTTTTCAAACAAATTAAAGAAATCTGATCGAAGTTGAGATCGTTGAATCAGGATTACACAAAATGTTGAGATCATTGACCGGATATGGATTCCACTTTCTTTGTGCCCACGAAATTAATTGTCGAACTGATAATTTTCTTAAATGGATGATGCGGTTCCAGGATGGCCCATTATGAAAATGATAAGTTCAATTTCGGCTGGAGTCATCATGCTTTAGGAAACGTGAATCCTTCCAAAATTTCAATTTCTGCTGAAAGCTAGAAATTAAAACACTTTCCAAAATGTCATTTAGGAGAAAGACGGCTCTTGAAGGCTTCCCATGTTAGGTCCTTCTCTAGATACTCTATATTAGAGGGGTTGAAAGGACCTTTGATTCTGTCTATGGATTTTATCACTGCCCTTGCTGGAAGAACACTTCTTGATGGATCTGGTGAAGTCCCGTAGCTAAGGCATGAAGAGAATCCCTGAGGTTACAAACAAGAAACACAATTTTATTAATTGTTTTTTTTTAAAAGAAAAGAAAAGAAAGAGAGTCAAGGGATGCAGCGTTAAGAGTGTTTGATAGGAGGTAGAAAAATTATGGATAACAATGGATCTAAAAAACGATTAAATTAATATTTAAATTAAATATAATTATAAAGTAATAAATAACTTATATTCGGGGTCAAAAACGGGAGGAGATGAGCAAAGATTAAATTAAAATTTCTCTCAAAATTTCTTTACCCCTTCCCCTGCAACGTTAACATTTAACCATTTTTTGTTGTTGTTAATTCTTAATCTCCATTAAACGTTGTTCAGAGGTTTCTAAAAAACCCAGGGCTTGCTATCCAACAAATTTCAGATGGTCTTGTTATATCTTACAAGTGAATTTGCCATTCAATCCAGTAGCAAATCACTTCGTAGAGCAACTATCCGCCCTTAAAATTCGTGCAGAATTTATCTTTCCCACCTATTTTTCAACATTTATTTGTTTCAAAAAGAAAAACGAAAAGCATATATGTTTGCTATGGGGTTCTTTTTTCCTGGCAATTCTTTTTAATAGATTCTTGAACAATTATACTTTTACCAGACTTCCTTCTGGATCAATAAAAATTCAAGTCCAAGAAATTCGCGACATGTGCAATTATGAAGATTTCAGGACGCATTTTCAAGCCACATGCTCCCATATATGATACCCTCCATAAAAACAATCTTCACACAGGGAAAAGGAAGAAGGATAACAAGAATTTTCACAAGATTAAGCGCTAATAATTACCTTAAAGATGAGCACCTCTACTTCCTGTTCATCTACAATCGCATGCACAAGAAGGGCTTCGCCTATTGCTGACTGACTGTAAAATTCCAACATTGCAATCTCCAGATTATGTCCATATTCTTCTTCTCTATCATCCTCGTATCTCACTGATCTTCTCCTCGCCCTGCAACGAGCGGTTGGAATTTCTTGGGTGCTCAGTTTTACAGCTTTAATGGTGGAGATAGTAGCGGCAGTACTGTTGAAGATTGGAATGTTTGTCTTTGATAGAGTAGGTTGTAACGTGGAGTAAGAGGATGGCGTAACCCACCCCCTTGCTGTGTGCTTCGACATGGGCGACAGAGACACCAGACGCTCTAGGTTCCTTGATTAGTTTTGCTTGGATGTGGTTTGTTTTGGAAGATAAGGTCAGATGGATAGCGTAGATTTTATAAGAGGTTTTTATTTTCGTCCATGGGGATCACTTCGCTTTAAGTTTAATTGAGTAAGAGCTTATTGCCTCGATTGAACAGACCGTGTCAGAAAAGCATCTAGGAAGAAGAGGAAGAAAAAAAGAGCTAAGACCAGAGAGAAATTAGTTAAATCCTTGCCATTCAATCCATGCGAACTCTGATTATTTGATACGGTGAGATTAAAATATCCATAAAATATTTAAAAATATTATTTTCTAGTGGTTGGAAAAATTATGTTCTCGATACATGTATAATTTCTTTTTATCAACGTCGGTGTATGACCAGCTTAAATCTACTTTAACTAATCATAAATTCTAAAATTAATGATTATATAAGTTTTAGATGGCCCTGAAATTTATGAAACTCGAATGGGTAATCTTTAAAAAGTAAACCTAGAACCTGATTAATTAAATTATATCCCTCATATTTAAAATATTTTTAATTACTTACGAAATAATTTATTATTTATTAATTTAAATATGCTTATCAACTATTCAGAGAATTTCAGAGAACATTCAAATTGAGGAATGTAAATGTAAATTCGAATGTCATAAATTTTAGTTTACATTGAATTGGAGTATGCATAAGCTAAGCTAGTTTGGATATTTATAATTTTAAAAAATTAAAATTAAAATTAGAGAACATTGAATTGAATACTGTAACGAAATCTGGGTATGTTTCATAATCACACACTCAATTTGTCGGCTCCATATTGGAGCAGATAGACGAAGGGGGGAGAAACAAACATGCGCATTCAAGGCGCGGCAGGACGCCACCAGGGTGCCCTCAAGGCGCCAAACGTTTTCAACGCTTGGGCACCGTGTCGCTCGACATGCAATGAATGACTCTGAGCCAGCCAACTTCTATTCGTTTAGTCTTACTGAGAGTACGTACCCCAAAAATAAACGCACGCGGACCACCTCCTTGCGCTTTGGTAGGGACCCCTAGCCAGTAGTGGAGCTGGGATAATTTAAATAGTAATATAATAAGATATATATATTTTTTTAATTTAATTTACATGAATTGTAAAAAAAAAACCTGGTTTAGTTTTATTCAAAGTAACATGAGATATTTTTGTATAAGATAAGAGATTTAAAGTAATACTGTAAAATTAATTTTATATGGGTATGTGCTCTTTAAAGGATGAGTATGTGTTCTTTAAAGAACTCAATTTAATTAGAAAAATCATGTCTTATTGTATATTGGATCTGGTGATAATAAGATACATGTGAGAAAAAAATCCAAATATAATCAAAACAAATCTTTAAAATATATAAAATTAATAAAAAAAACATTCACTATAACAAAAAATAAAAAAAATTATAAGACTAGTAGATCTAGAAAAAAAAGCAGAATTATATATATTAAAAAACCTTATCAAATTCTTAACAAACATAAAATAAATAAAATAAATTTGGATCACTAATTACTTTATTTTGATGGAAAATTAATTATCAGCTTTACTTTAATTTTTTTGCATTGTTTTGTATTATTATATATATATATATATATATATATATATATATATTTTGTTAGAACTCAAGAAAAAGAAGAGAGAGAAATAATAAAAAAAGATGATTTAATTGAAAAAGTTATTTGTCTTTTTTTTTTATTTCATGAAGAGATAGTTTTAAAGTCAAAGATAACTAATGATATAATAATTTATTATTATAAAGCTCACTTGTTATATTTAAATACTAAATAATAAAAAAAATCTAAAATGTTTTGCGGCCCCTGCTTGCTTGCTTCCTCTTAGTTCGGCTTCTGCCCCTGTCCCTATCTACTCACTACCCCATCGAGTCTTTATTTTTATGTTATAATTTATTTTTTAAAATGATTTTTTATTTAATAATTTAATAAATTTTATATATTTTTAACTAAAAATATTTTTAAAAAACATCACATTTCAAAATAAAAAACACTTATCCAAAAAAAGTCCAATTGATATTGTTATATATCTTTTATAGTTTTTATATGTTATATTAAAAATAAAAATATAAAAAATATATTATTTTAATATATTTCTAATTAAAAATACTCCTACAAAATCTCCGTGACATTTTTTAATATTTTTTAGCTAATCCAAGTCACTGGCAAACCTGTTGAGGTGATGATGTTTTACCATGACTTTAACTATATCATATGTTTTAATATCAAAACCCAACAAGCAAAAAAATAAAAATATTTTTGACCACTGAATTTATTTTTTGTATGACAAGCACTTTTATAGACCAGAGTTCAACTATGAAGGGGTAGTTTAAATGATTAAATTTTAGATTTGTTTTTTAATAATCATGAGTTCGAGTCTTTTTAGAATTATTGAAAGTTTACATGATTGTTAATTTTATGATCCGTAAGATTAATTGAGGTGCGGACAAACTAGCTTGAACATCCACATTAATAATAATAATAAAAGTTCAACTATGAAGAATTGTTGCTAATTAATAATGTTCATGGTTTTAAACCATGGTCTTGGTTGTAGATACATGGTTACAGACTTCAGCCATCACGTAGTGGCAAAAAAATAAAAATATTTTTGACCACTGAATTTATTTTTTGTATGACAAGTACTTTTATAGACCAGAGTTCAACTATGAAGGGGTAGTTTAAATGATTAAATTTTAGATTTGTTTTTTAATAATCATGAGTTCGAGTCTTTTTAGAATTATTGAAGGTTTACATGATTGTTAATTTTATGATCCGTAAGATTAATTGAGGTGCGGACAAACTAGCTTGAACATCCACATTAATAATAATAATAAAAGTTCAACTATGAAGAATTGTTGCTAATTAATAATGTT
>Ga0307510_10001357_pt1 | contig 26713 bp, 37 predicted proteins | sample 12_EM_MG_FD_207224 | JGI IMG/M metagenome (GOLD analysis project Ga0307510, IMG submission 207224) | Populus trichocarpa ectomycorrhiza microbial communities from riparian zone in the Pacific Northwest, United States - 12_EM | ecosystem: Host-associated > Plants > Roots > Unclassified | place... | reverse complement strand
CGGCTTGTTTTCGGCTCAAATCAAGCTGAAAACCAAGCCGGTCAAATTGTGCCTGAACGGCCTGTCAGATCTCTAAGTCGTCTTAAGTGACCCCCCAGCTCTTGACCTAATCCATTCACATCTTTATGTTCATAATTTTAGCTATTTTATTTAATTTGTTATTGCCAATTTTCGAAAAGGTCCGGCTTAGCTGCCAGCAACACTAGGTCCAACAATATATTGTTTGATTTCCTGTGCGAGCACAGTGTATGATTCAACATGGTATTTCTGGGTTGTCGTAAACAGAAGCAACAAGGAAATGACAGCCTTAACTGGCATCGATTGTAGGAGCAGGAGCAATGATGTGTTGCAGCGAGGGGGTGTTGTGGCCATGGCTATGACTCAGTTGACCAGCCTTTTCCTTTCCTAGGACCCTAGTGTTGCCACAACTTGACCAGCCACAAGCTGACTTTGAAAGCTGCGGCTTTTTCCAGATACAGCTGACCATGACTTTTTTTTTTTTGGAATCGATTTTAGTGCACCTTGGGGTACAGAACCCACACATAGCACTTTGAGAACATGTACATACTGTCTGGTGTAACTGACCGTGACTTTTCACCCTGTAGCTGCAGCTCAACTTCAGTCGCAGCTTATGGTCAACTCATGGTCGACTTGAGCCATTTTTTAATAATAATAAACAAAAAATCTATTGTGCAGGCAGCAGAGGCCCATATAGCAATTCTAGAATACATCTGACATGGAGAATTATAATCATGGGTCCTAACAACACTAAGACCCTACTACAGCTCACATTGTTCCCTCCACCAGGTCCTACAACCCCGCCTCACCTGACCCTTGTCATGAAAACATTCCAGATGATCTTCCTCCATCTTGCACCATGCAAGATCACACTCTCCTTGGCTTGCCACGTCGTCCTTGTTGTGTACAATGCCAAATGTGGGATGGTTGACTGGCGCCACTACTGCATCACTGTCACGAGATACAGTGCAGCGCACCCTCCAGCTCAGCAGCATGGGTGGTGCTGGTGGAGGTGGCGTGGTAATCGATTTGGGGAACAAGAGGGACGTCACAGATTGCATACATGTGTGATCCAGCATGGGTGAGTGCAAGTGTCGATGGCGGTGGCGGTGGCAGTGGTGGGTACAAGGCCGCCACGTCTGAGGTGTCATCTGCTGCAGAGGATTTTACGTCGGGCAGAACAGTCGAAAGGAAGGACACTGGGTCTTGATGAGATTGGTCATTTGTGATGAGAGCATGAGCGAAATGAGCATCGCAAATCGCTTGTTGTGCCCTTGTCAAAAGTGAAAAAAAGAGACGACAGCGGGTGATATGAATCATTGAGAGGTAATAGTAAGTCAGTTGAAAGTCAGGGATTCGAGCTAATGATATGCATCATGCACCCAAGAATGCATCTCCTTCCACTTGGCCATGTTGCAGCCCATCATGTCCACTGGTGCAGGAAACCGCAAGCACATCTCCTTGATGGCACCATACATTTCCAGCCAGTGTGCAGGTGCAGGGTGAGGCTCCTTGAGAGCTGCTTGATCACTTTGGGTTTCTTTGGTAATGCCGCAGATTGGGATGATAGTATTTGTGCTGGTGGTTGTCTTGCCGCCTTACCCTTACCTTCCCGATCGTGCTTTGCAGTTGTTCTGGTGTTTTGGGGGGAGAAGAGATACCTGATGTGATACCAGCAAGAGCAGCCAGCATGCTGCTGAGCATGCCACTGAGGCATGATCTGCTGAACATCAAGCCAGATACACGGGGGGTGGAGGTAGTCATGGAGAGCCTGGAAAGTTGCAACATCATGCATGGATACAACAATGTTGTTGAAGTTTTTTGGGATGTCAGAACCTTTGGAGGTGACCAGGCATAGGCGCAGTTGCCGGAACTACAGTATGAGTGATGGAGAACTGCTTCGCTTTGAATCTATGAATGATATGAGAAAGCTGCCTGCTCAAAAAGTTGGGGGCGATGACATACCATCCATGCCTTGGGTTATGGTGACCACGTCAAATGCCTCCATCCGCGTCAAGCTCTCTTGTAATTTCTTCATGAAAATGGCGAAGGGGTCTGTGAACCAGTGAGTGCCTTTGACTTGCAAGCAGCAAAAGTATCAAGCAGAAGCTCCTGGCATCGAGTGATGGAGACTAAAGCGAACCAATTAAATATGTGCACAGAAAGAAGCCTTAAATCTCACGTACTGTTCTTGGATTTGTTGGTAGCAAATTGTAGTAGCCCATCTATGACACTGCTCTGCAGAAGCTCAAAGCTTGGCACAGATGTATGCACTGAAGTAACCAGCATCGCAAGTTCCTTCAATGCGTTGCTGATATCCTTCTTGCTGGCAGACAGGCTGGAAATGCACTCCACCAGTAAGCATCATAGCCAGCCTCAATGTGCTGGATGGTGTCGTCTGCCACTTCTGAACAGAGACATGACTGGAAAGAATTTTGAATTTCCCTTGCTTTAGTTCTTGGAGACTGTAACAACCAGTGCAACATCCGAGATCAGCACATGGCTCACCGCCTTCAGAAAAGCTGACTCACATCTCATCACCATCCCTGAGGACGGTACCCATTCCCCATTCAACAACATACCAGCTTTCGTCGCTCAAATTGCTTGAGATTACATATCTCCGGGGATGGCAGCCACTTGTTTTAAGTACATGCTCAGGATCACCCTGACTAGGGGATATTGTGCACCTGTCACTGGAAAACGGGCTGTCCTGTCTGCAACAGAAGTGGTTTGGGGCAAGTAGATTTGCAATGATGTAGGTTTCTCAGGCTTAAATGGTCAAGGGTGATGGGGAAGTATGGTTCGGGAGGCATGACAACATTAACGCCTTCACCTAGCGGATCGAATATCTCAAGAGGATCTGGCTCAGCAACGTCCAGGGAAATGAGGGAGTTGGCCTCAGTATTGGCTTCGGTGAGGGGATGGAACTAGTCATTATTGGGAGATTCTTCTTCAGAATCGCTCCTGTTGTCAGAGAAAGAGTCACCTTGAGACTTGTCATCTGAGGGGGGTGCACTACACAGGCGATCATGGGTCAGCTCGGTGTCAGATCTGACATCAGACTGAGCAAGCACACTGATGCTGGAGGAACATTCATGTGTGCAAGAACGGTGCAGGCAAAAGTGCGACATGCTCCGAGAGCACATGGCAGACATGCGATCATCTTGGCTGCCACAGGAAGCATTTGATGATGACCAAGCCCGGTAGCTACTGTCTCCTTTGGGCTTTGAATGCAAGTGACCACGGCCACCGTCGGTGCGGATACGAGCAAGGGACAGTGAGGAGAGGCCACCCATCGTCAAGCTAAATGACATGCACTCAAATGCGCCGGATGCACAATGTTGGCTTGGCTCGGCCCTTGACATTGTGCACTCAGACCATTCGAATCTGCCTGTTGCTTTGTCACTACGTTAGAAGAGGTCCATCTGGAAAAGTCAGGAAGCAGCAAAAAAAAAAATTCGAATCAGTAACAGAGAAAGAAAGACCAGCAATGACGCACCTAAAAGAATTGCCTGGCAAAAAGGCATGCTCATCTTGCTGCGGGTGGGCGGGCAGGCAGTTTGTACATCGGCTTGCAGGGTAATAGGAGGTCGGTTTGAGTGTGTCATTTGTTCTGTATGAGGGGGCAGAGGTCGGTCAGGACATGGAAAACAAGAGGGGCACTCAACTGCTGCCTCTGGATGGGCAGTCTTAGTCAACCTGAGTCATGACTCAAGTCAAGTCGATGGACTGTCGATGACCATTGGAGCCGCGACTTTTCCCAGGATTGGTCCAGTTAGCCAAGTCGCAAAAATGACTAGTTCGGCTTGCCAGGCTGGCTTCTAGCCAAGTCACGGCAACACTAGTTACAGGGGATGAAGACAGATGCTTTTGAGCAGTCTGTGTCAGTGATTGTGAGGATGGTGTCATATCCTCCTGATAGGGGTAACTTGGTGATGAAGTCCATGGCAACAGTCTTGAAAGGTCGAGCGTTTTCAGCTGGGGTGATTGGGAACATAGGGGGATAAGCAGGATGGGTGTTGACCTTAGTCATTTGGCAGGTAGCGCAACCTTTGATGTACTCAGTTACAAAGATTTTCATTCCAGGCCACCAGTAGTAGGGTGAAATAAGTTGGAGGGTTTTGGTAATTCTGGCATGTCCAGCAGTTTCATGGTTGTGAAAAAGGGATGTTACTCCCCTCCTAAGGTCATTGTCTGCCATGACAACAAGTGCTGTTCCATGGTACCAGTGGGTGCCATCCAGTAGGGATAAATTGTGAGTTGGTGCCCATTGCTTGAGTTTTTCTTGGTTTTGATATTGTGCTAATTTGACTCTTGAGTCCAAATTGTCTCCTATGCTGTCCATGTCAAATACACAGATTGAAGTATGCTGGTCACAGAAATATTGGTCTGGCCATACAGTGACATTGTTGTTAATTTCATTTGGTCCTTCATAGTTGGGTTGCCTAGATAGTGTGTCCACTTGGTTAGTAGCCCCAGGTTTGTACTCCAGTAAGATGTTGTATTGTTCGCGTTCTGGTAAGTAACCAGCAATGCGTGGCCCAATTTTGTGGGGCTCTCTGTAATACCTAAGATTTGTGTGGTCAGTATACACCAGGACAGGGATGGTTGTGCCTTTGAGCAAGTGGGACCAGCAGCGAAGTCCTCTCATGACTCTGAGGAATTCACAGTTATAAATGGGGTAGTTTTGCTTGGTTTGGGTGAATTTCTGGGAGTGGAATCCCACTGGTCGTTGTGGTCCTGGTTTCTGAGTGCCATCTGGTTTGGTGATAGGGGGGTCCTGCTGGTAGAGTATTGCTCCTGTTCCGACCTGTGAAGCATCAGTTTCAAGCTTGAATTGTTTGTCTGGGTCTGGTCTGGCTAGGATGGGTGTGCTGGTAATCAGGGTGATTAACTTGTTTTGGGCCTCTATTTGCTTGGGCCCCCATTCAAAGGGAACATCCTTCCCAGTAAGTGCTGTAAGGGGTGCAGCGATGATAGAAAAGTTAGGACAGAATATGTGGTGATAGCCTGCAACTCCCAAGAATCCACAAACTTGTCGTTTGTCCTTGAGTTCGCATGGGTAGTCCCTGAGTCCAGCAACTTTGGCTGGGTCGACAGTAGCTCCTTCCTTGGAGATCCAGACACCTAAGAAGTCCATTTGTAGCTGCATGAAGACAGATTTTGATAGTTTGAGGTGTAGGCTGTGTTGTGCAAGTAAGTCAAATAGGAAGTGAATGATTTTGATGTGTAATTTGAAGTCTTTGAGAAGGGTGCCTATACCACAGTTGTCCATGTAGTTTTGGAGGATGCACTGTATTTCAAGTATGCCTTTCTTCTTGAAGTATTCATATAGTTCTTCAAGAATACCATTCATGAACTGTTGGAAGCTGGCTGGTAAGTTACTCATCCCAAAAAACATGACTTTGGGTTCAAATAGTCCCTGATGTGTTTTGAATGCAGCCTTCCATTGATTGCCTTCCTGTATGCAGATGTTGTTGTAGCCCCAGCGGATGTCAAATTTGCTGAATAGTTCCATTCCTTGCAAGTTTTTGATACACTGTTTGAGATTGGAGAGTGGGGTAATGTCCTTTCAAGTGACTGCATTGAGGGGGTGATAGTCAATGATATATCTCTTCTCCTTCAAGTCTTTCTTAGGGACCATGAAGGTAGAGAAGCCATAGGGGGAGTCCGATGGTGAGATGTAGCCTTTTTCCAGATTTTCGTTGATGAATTTGTTCTCCACTTCCTGCTCATCTCTTGAGAGTGGGTAGACTTTGCAGTTGAAGCAAGTAGGGGCAGTGTCCATAAGTACAATTTTGTGGTCTCTGTCTCCATGAGCTGGCAGGAACTTGTTTGCTTCTTCATCTGAAAATAATGCCATATGACATTTGAATTCTTCTGGGAGGGTGACTTCCTCCTTCCCATGTTCCAATGTGTACTTATGGGCCATTTCAACTGCTGTATGGGTGCGGTTGACTTCTACCAGGCCTCCCCTCATTTCTGAAGGGGTAATTCCCGACCATAGAGCACACTCCTGTGCCTTGAGGATGAGGTCTTCATTGTCTTGGGTTTTCTGTTTGATCCATGTCTTTGCACATTGAAGGGTGCCATAGAGTAGGGTTTCGATTTGGACTTTTGGTCCCTTGAGTTTGCTTTTCTCCCAATCAATATTAGGGTTAAATTTCTTGAACCAGGGGTACCCAAAGAGCATTTGGTCGCGACCTAGATTGATGACAAAGAACCTTGTTCATTCCTTCTTGTTCCCTTGAGTGACAAGTAGGTCGCATGCTCTGGTGATGGTTCCACTTTGGTTCATGGTTCCATCGATGTTGTACACTGCCTGTGCATAAGGGAGTCTCTTGGTTCCTAAGCAAAGTTTGTCCACAGTTGTTTGATTGATAAAGTTTTCTGTTGCTCCAGTGTCAAGTAGGATTGTTTCTTCTGCTGTCCCTTGATAGTGTGAAATTGGAACTTTGAGTTGTATTGAATTTGATTTATTTACAAACACACTATCAAGTCAGAATGCCCTAACTAAGGCAGCTAGTTTTGGGCTTTGGTAAAATCCTTTGGCATAAGCTTTCCGATGAAATCCAGTTTAGTGTCTTCATCAAAGGAGTCCATGTTGTCCTTCAGGTAGCTGGCAAGGCTGTCAAGATCTTGGAGATCTGGCATGGTAGGTGCGGCGTGAACCCTGGTGGGTTCCTCAGGGTTGCTGGGATGACCACTAAAGTTTCCGCGATCTGCTTGTTTCTTGCAACAATCCCTGGCTTGGTGTCCCTTGATTTCATAGTAGAAGCAAGAGTTGCTTCTCATAAGTTCCGCTTTCTTGGCTTCAGAGTGCTGTTGTCCTCTGCCAGCGGTGGTGTTGATATCTATGGTGACAGTAGCATCAACGTCCATATGATATCCTCCTTGAGAGGTGGTGTGTCATCCATAGTTGTTGCTTCTTCCATAACCACTTCTTCCTTGGTTGTTGTTTTTCCCATAAGTCTGCTTGGGAGAGAGTCTAAATGCTTGGAAGAGTCCCTGACATGTCTGGGTGAACTTGGCTGCTGCCTTCCATTTAAGATGGGATTTGCAAGCCTGTTCTTCCCATTGTTTGAAGGTCCAGGGGACCTCTGCAGTGGGGTTGAAGGTGGGGGAATTAATGATGGCACTGGTGAGTCCTTTGGCCATAGCGTGCTTGAGAGTTTCGATAGTTCCCTTGTTGTCTAGGGAAACACCAGCTTCATGTGAAAGCTGCTTGAATTTGGCAAAGAAGTTGTCAAGACTTTCTCCTTGCTTGAGTTTGCATAACTCCTGGTAAGCTTCAGATTGATGGTTTTGATTAATGAAGGTGTTCTTGAATCTTTCCAAGAAGTGGTCCCAGAGGGTCTCATCTGTCTCTAGGGTTCCATCATCCATTTCTTCTTTGAGTTTCTGGAGTTGTTCCTCCTTCCAGGTATCTATGCGAGTGCTATCCATGTAACTAAGCATGGCGACAATCCTGGAGAAGGGTTTCTTCATAGTGTCATTGGCTTGGTTGACTGCTGCCCATAGGTCCCAATTGAGAAGGAACTTGCAGGTCCTGTCTCTATCTCCATCGAACATGAATGGAGGGTTTCCTTTGAGAGCGCCGTTAGAGGGATTACTGATGATATTAATCCTCTGCACTTCTTGCTGGGCTTGGCCAGTAGTGACATTAATTTCTTCCTGTTGTCCTTCCATTGTGGTTGGATGATCTGGGGTGTTGGGGGGGGTAGGAAGCTGTTGAAGTGCTGTGGTAACTGCTGCAATAGTAAGAGGGACGCTGGCCTCTTGGGTGATAACTGTGATGTGATGTGGGTGCTGAGGGTCTGATTCGATCCACCAGCTGACGTTTGAGCTGTTGTATATTCCTCTTTGGTTGGTTTGCCACTCGTCTTGTCTCCAAGAAGCTTGACCCAGTAGTAGGTGTTATTTGCTTCGATAAATTCGATAGGAGCATGTGTCTTTGCTGGTGTGTCAAGGTAATATCTGGTGTTGGGATGTCCTGGTCCTTGATTTTCAAAGTATACGTTAACTTTGATGTGTTCTGGGAGATTGTCCTGTTGTCACCTGAAGACTTGGATAAAGTTGTTACTGAGTGTTCTGTATGACTGGGTGGTTGCCACAATGACAATAGCTCTGTGTTCCAAGAGCTTGTAGGAAAGCCTAACTTGTGTTAAGGTCCAAGGGCCTTAAAGATGTGACGTGCATGGTTTGGTTTTGGTGACAACTGGGATTTGCTCAGTGGGGAATCCTCCTGAGGCAATGATCACAAGAGTAGGGCAGTACCGGTTGCCTACACTGATAATAAGTAAGTTCCCAATGATAAGGGCGACTTCTGAGTGTTCTGGTGATGAGATGAGAAGGGAAGAGCTTCTAGGGCACTTAGAAGCGATAGGGATCAGGCTGGTAGACTTGGGGAAGTCTCTGGGTGGAAGCTACAACTCTTGGATTGAAAACCAAGTTAGGCTTAGGGCCTAACCATCAAAAGTAGGGTGCTTATATACAAATGGGATGTCACAGACAATAGAGGTCACAGAACAATAGAGTCACGTATAGTAAGGTCACATCATGAGCTGGCAATGAGCTGGCAATCTAAGTATAGCTCCATCATGAGCTGGTAGTTGTGGAGTAGTAGCATGTGATAATTGACTGCAGAATAGTTAAGTAACTCATCAGGTGACTTGTCAGGTGACTAGATGGCAGTCCAAGCAGCGTATGAGGGAATGAGTGGGGAATGAGTGACTGAGAGTGCAAAAATGAGTAGGTGGGAAAGGCAGAAAATAAAAAATAGGGCCCAGGATTGTAACAATTGGGATTGCCAATGTCCCTGTGTTGATAGCCAGCAAGTGCTGCATCCTAGCAGTGTCAGAAGTGGTGGGTGGTGATGATGATGATGATAAAATGAGGAATATGTCTTTCTCTGGCGTGGCAAGGTGGCTGACCCTGGACTCTTGCAGCTCGATGCAAGGAACTCTGTCCTCTTTGACACTGGCATTCTCCCAGGTGATTCCATCCTCCTCCAGCATATCTTCTGGCTGATCCTCCTCTGTATCCATCAAGACTCCTGGCCCTGTGCCTTCTAGATGCACAGGTACATTTGCATTTGGGTCAATGTCTTCCCCTGGCATTGAGTCTGGCTCAGGATAAGCAACTCCTTTGGGGGTATTCACATTCAGGTCACCTGGCTACTCTTGTAGGTCCAGCTCTGTACAACCATTGTGCTTATGAGCAGCCTCTTTGATAGCTCTAGGCTTGCCTGATATTGCCTCTGGTTCTGCACCAATGGTTTGTGCATGAACCTTGGGGGTTGGGTCTTATGTGTGCTGCCAGGACAGGACCATCTCTGTGCTGATAATTTGTACAAGAGTATCCCCTTCCTTGGCCAATGGACATCCTTCCCCTCAAGATCAGTGGTGTGGGTGCTATGCATGGGGCTGGTTTTGGGCTGCTCTGGTACACCCAACTGTTTCTGTATGATTAGGGCTGGCACTGGCTTCTCCTTCAGAGCATGACAATTGCAGGCATGGTGGCCCTCCTCTCTGCAGCTGTGGCATTTGCCCCTGCATCGCCTTTGATGGCTACTACCCTGTCCTATGACTGCAGGGGGTTCTCTGGTAAGCCCCTCTTCTGTGCTAGTGTCTTCATATCTGGGCTGACCAAATTTTCTGATAAGCCAGTCCTATTGCACCTCTGCTGTTGGGTAGCTGTCTATGGAAAGTACAACCCAGTCTGGAAGCCTCATTGACAGGAGGGCTTATGCTATGGCATCATCACATTCCCACCCTTTGATGGCCTGGATTTCTGTGTTCATGGGGAGGGTGGCATTGTTCAGAATGGGACATGTGGTTGTTCCATTGGAGTACAGTGCTGGACAGCAAAAGTCAACAAAAAATAGTAATGATATATTTTTGTTCAAAACACAAAATAAAAACTACTTTACTTTTTGCAAAATTTGATAGTTGGCCAACCCTAAAGTTAGGGTTAATCAATTGAAAAGTATATGAATCAACACCATTTGCCCTTGTGAATCCAATGCCAATGTTGAAAAGGGTGAAAACTATCTGATAAGGGCAGGGAAAATCACATGATAATAAGTCTGGTGCTCCTACATGACATGACAATGGGTGCAAAAATATCAAAAAACAATGATAACTGATAAGTTAAATGGATAATGCATGAGAAATGAAGTGCCTTCAACTGATTCTAAGAGTTTTATTATTTCGAAAATATTGAAAGAAAAGTTTAAATAAATATAACCCTGATTGTTAAGGCCTATTGAACCTTAAGGCGCGACATGCGCAAAGGTGAAGTATACGGCAGTGATGAAGTTACAAGGGTCGTAATTCCCTTAGTAACTTAAGTGGTTCTGGAATGTGATAAAGGCGAGAGGGTCGCTAAGACCAATGTCTGGGTGAAGATAAAGAGGAAAGGGAAGTATCTTTAAGGAGTTAAAGATAACTTCAAAGAAGAATAAAAGGGAAATGTTGGTTCAAGCAACAAGGACTGAGAACGCAATAGATTGCAAACTAAGTTAGGCTTAAGGCCCAACTCTAGGATATAAGTCCAGCTTATATACAAAAGGGCAGCTACCTGACTAAGCGTACAAAAGCAGAGAACAATAGAGTCACAAACAATAAGGGTCACAGAACAATGGGGTCATGAACAATGGTGGTCACAGACTACCATAAGAAGAGAACAATAGAGAACGTACAAAAGGAGGGAACAATGAAGTTCCCGACAAGATGGCTCTGTTGTACAGGTAAGTGGTCATGTGAATCAAGGTCATGTGATCGTATAAGTACACATCGGATGAGAAAAGAAAGAAAAGAAAAGAAAATGTGGGCCAAGTGCCCAGGAGCATAACACTGATCACAAATAGTTAAACTGTCTCCCAAAATTCCACTGCAAGTTGAATCCCATTGATTTAATTTATTCCCATATATTGGCTAACTACTGGATACAGTACTGGGGATGGTGCAAGCAACAGTACAGAGATGTACCCAAAGACTATCTTGATGTGGCAAAATATGACTGCTTACTGAGTTTGACTGGGAAGGTGGCCAAGTGGGCCATCCATATGCAGAAATTGCACCAGAGGGTCAGTCCAGAAGCAATGATGCCATTATAAACTAGATATTATGTTGAAACCCTGACCCCAATAGTTGGCCACCCCAAAAAATATGCAGGAAAGCCTATAAAGGGTGTTTTTGGATGTTTTCAGCCCCCCTGATCACAATTCTAAACTCTATTTTTCTGAAAAAGTTCTGGTTCTGGTGCTAGAAAACTTGTCGACTTTTGCTGTCTGGCACTGTACCTCCAGTATAAGGCCTTCATGGCCTCTTGGAAATGTGGGGCAAAAGTGGGCCAATTGCTCCCATCTTCTTCAAGATAGGGGACAGTGTTGAGGAGGGTGAGGGTGTGGTAGGATATGGTGATGTAGTAGGGACACATTGCAGCAATGACAGTTGGTTCTATAGGGCCAGCAGGACCTATAACCTATAGAAAAGAATGAGTCTAAAAGTGTGAATTCTGGGCATGTGTTGGGCCTCAGAATGTGTGGGTAAGCACAGGAACTAATGGTGTATTCAGGATATACTACTCACCTCAGAATGTATGGGTAAGCATAGGAACTGAGGGCTACAAAGGTCAACTTCCAACTATATGAAGGACTGCAATAAGGTTTTGGGGTGCTGGTCTAAACGAATGTGCTAGTAAATGTCTGTCAAACCAAAGAATATAGGATACTATCCAAATGTCTATATCTTATTGATCTGCTCCTGTGTGCTATTTGCAACATGATTTGTGTTGATAGATTTGTCAACTAGTATATGACATGCAGGCCAAACATGTAGCAACTAATAAAAGTAGAAAGTGAGTTCCAGGTATGCATTGTGTTACACTTCATGCCTCTAGGACAGTACCTTGTGACTTGTAGGTCTGATGATTTGTCTTGTGACTGATTACAGCATTAGCAAAAGTTCCAAAAGTAGGTAAGGGTCTTGGATAGCTGTTAAGGCCTATTGAACCTTAAGGCACAATGTGTGCAAAGGTGAAATGTGCAGCAGTGACAAAGTTACAAGGGTTGTAATTCCCTTAGTAACCTAAAGTGCTTTGGAAGGTGATAAAAGTAAAAAGGTCACTAAGACCAATGTCTGGGTGATGATAAAGAGGAATGGGAAGTATCTTCAAGGATTTGAAGATAATTCCAAAGAAATAAAAGAGGGAAATGGTTTGTCAAGCAACAAGGACTTTGAACACAATAGATTGCAAACTAAGTTAGGCTTAAGGCCCAACTCTAGGATATAAGTCCAGCTTATATACAACAGGGCAGCTACCTGACTAAGCATACAAATGAAGAGAACAATGGGGTCACAGACAATAGGCGTCACAGAACAATAGGGTCACGAACAATGGTGGTCATAGACTACCATAAAGGGAGAACAATAGGAAACATACAAAAGGAGGGAACAATGAGGTTCCCAGCAAGAGGGTTCTGATGTACAGGTAAGCGGTCATGTGAGTTGAGGTCAGGTGATCCTATAAGTACATAACAGACAAGAAAAGAAAGAAAAATGTGGGCCAAGTGCCCAGGAGCATAACATGATATGCCAGAAGGCTAGACTTTGTTAAGCATATCCACCCTTGGCTGAGGATAGTGTGGTGAGGTTAGCTCAACACCACATGTCTTTAGACCAAATGTATTTGAATGTGATATACCATAGGCAATGTAGAACACATGGAGGGCTTGGGATTGACACAGGGGGTTTGTTCAGGATGAGAATCTTTGTACCTACTGGTCTCTTGGTCTCTGACATAGTCATAGGTGTCATCATCCTGCACCTGCACAATACTCTCATTGCTGTCCTCATCAATCTTGACATTGCTGTTGTCTTTGTCCATGGCCTTGTCATTGCTGGCATCCACTTCAGGCATGATCTGGGAGATTATGTGGTAATACCTGAATTCCTGCACTTCTTCTGCCTCCTTTATTGCCATCTCATAGGCCTAATCAGCCTCTGTGCCCATTTGTCTCACTCAGCATGGCAGCAATCTGCGGTATTGGCAGCTGCCAATATGGCCTCTACTGTTATGATCCTGAGCCCTATTTTTCATTTTCTGCCTTTCCTGCCTACTTATTCTGCACTCTTGGTCACTCGTTTCCCACTTGTTCCCTTACATGCTGCTCGGACCGCCACCCAATCACCTGACAAGTCACCTGATAAGTCACTTGACCATTCCGCAGTCAATTATCACATGCCACTGCTCTGCAGTCCACAGCATCATCATCTAACCCATTATGGACTGCCAACTCATGATGCACTATTCTTAGACCACCAGCTCATGATGGAGCTATACTTAGAATTGCCAGCTCATTGCCAGCTCATGATAAACCTTACTATATATGACCATATTATTCTGTGACCCCTGTGACCTGTTACATTCTACTTGTATATAAGCGCTTGTACTTTTGGTAGTTAGGCCCTAAGCCTAACTTGGTTTTCAATCCAAGACTTGTAGCTTCCACCCAGGACTCTCAGAGTCAAACAGCCCGAACTCTTAGTTGCTTCAAACCCCCCTTTGAAGCTCTTCCCTCTCATCTTCTATCAGAACACTCAGAAGTCGCCCTTATCATCGGGGACTTACTTGTTATACTGTGTAGCCAACTGGTACCATGCTACTCATGTGATCATTGCCTCAGGAGGAGACCCTACTGAGCAATCCCAGTCGTCACCAAACCAAACCATGCACGTTGTGTCTTTAAGGCCCTTGGACCTTAACACAAGTTAGGCTTTCCTACAAGCTCTTGAAACACAGAACTGTTACCATCATGGCAACCACCCAGTCATATGGAACACTCAGTAACAACTTTATCCAAGTCTTCAGGAGACAACAGGACGATCTCCCAACACACGTCAAGGTCGGTGTATATTTCGATGATCAAGGACCAGGACACCCCAACACCAGGTACTATCTTGATACTCCAGAAAAGCAACCAATCGAATTTATCCAAGCAAATGACACCTACCACTGGGTCAAACTCATCTGGAGACAAGACAAGTGGCAAACCAACCAAAGAGGCATATACAACAGTCCAAAAGTCAGCTGGTGGATCATATCAGACCCTCAGCACCCTAACCACATCTTTTACAAACAAGAGGCCAGCGTCCCTCTCACTATCGCAGCAGTTACCACAGCACTTCAGCAGCTTCCTACCCACCCCAACACCCCAGATTATCCAATTGCAATGGAAGGACAACAGGAGGAAATTAATGTCGCTACTGGCCAAGCCTAGCAAGAAGTGCAGAGGATTAACATCATCAGTAATCCCTCTAACAGCACTCTCAAAGAAAACCCTCCATCTATGTTCGATGGAGACAGAAACAAAACCACCAAGTTCATACTCAACTGGGAACTATGGCATGCAGTGAACCGAAACAATGACACTATGAAGAAACCCTTCTCCAGGGTTGTCACCATGCTCAGTTACATGGATGGCACCTACGTAGATGCCTGGAAAGGAGAACAACTTATGAAACTCAAAGAAGAAATGGACAATGGAGCCCTAGAGATGGATGAAAACCTCTGGGACAACTTCTTGGAAATTTTCAGGAATGCCTTCATCAATCAAAACCAACAATCTGAAGCTTACCAGGAGCTATGCAAACTCAAACAAGGAGACAGTCTTGACGACTTTTTCGCCAAGTTCAAGCAACTTGCAAATGAAGCAGATGTTCCCCTAGATGACAAAGGAACTATCGAAACTCTCAAGCATGCTATGACTCAAGGACTCACTAGCACTATCATTAATTCCCCCACCTTCGACCCTACTGCTAAGAATCCTTGGACCTTCAAAGAGTGGGAAGAACAAGCCCCCAAATCCCATCTCAAATGGAAGGCGGCAGCCAAGTTCACCCAAAGATGTCAGGGACTCTTCCAAGCATTCAAACTTGCCCCTAGGCAGAATAACAACTCAAGAAGAGGCGGTTATGGAAGAAACAACAACTATGGACGACACACCACCTCTCAAGGAGGATATCATATGGACATTGACACTACTGTCACCACAGATATTAACGCCACCACTGGCAGAGGACAACAGCACTCTGAAGCCAAGAAAATGGAACTTATGAGAAGCAACTCTTGCTTCTACTGCAAAATCAAGGGACACCAAGCCAAGGATTGTCCCAAGAAACAAGCAGACTGTGGAAACTTTAGCAGTCACCCCAACCCAGATTTCCAGGACCTAGACAGCGTTGCTGGATTCTTGAAGGAAAACATGGACTCCTTCGATGAAGATACTAAGCTGGATTTCATTGGAAAGCTTATGCCAAAGGATTTTCCTGAAGCCCAAAACTAGCTGCCTTAGTTAGGGCCTTCTGACTTGATAGTGTGATTGTAAATACATCAAATTCAATACAACTCAAAGTTCCCATTTCACACTATCAAGGGATTGCAGAAACAAATCCTACTTGAGACTGGAGCAACAGAAAACTTTATTGACCAAACTACTGTTGACAAACTTCACTTAGGAACCAAGAGACTCCCTTACTCACAGGCAGTATACAACATCGATGGAACTATGAACCAAGCTGGAACCATTACTAGAGCCTGCGACCTACTTGTCACTCAGGGAAACAAGAGAGAATGTGTACGATTCTTTGTCACCAACCTAGGTCGTGACAGAATGCTCTTTGGCTACCCATGGTTCAAGAAATTCAAACCAGATATTGATTGGGAGAAAAACAAACTCAAAGGACCAAAAGTCAAAATTGAAACCCTACTCCATGGCACCCTTCAACATGCAAAGACATGGCTCAAACAGAAGAGCCAAGACAATGAAGACCTCATCCTCGAGGCACAAGAGTGCGCTCTATGGTTGGGAGTCACCCCTTCAGAAATGAGGGGAGGCCCAGTAGAAGTCAACCACACTCACACAGCAGTCGAAATGGCCCATAAGTATGCATCAGAACATGGGAAGGAGGAAGTCACCCTCCTGGAAGAATTCAAACGTCACACGGCATTATTTTTGGATGAAGAAGCAAACAAATTCCCACCAGCTCACGGAGACGGAGACCACAAAATCATACTCATGGACACCGCCCCTACCCACTTCAACTGCAAAGTCTACCTGCTCTCAAGAGATGAGCAGGAAGCAGAGAACAAATTCATTGACAAAAATCTGGAAAAAGGCTACATCGCACCATCGGACTCCCCCTACGGCTTCTCTACCTTCATGGTCCCTAAAAAAGACTCAAAGGAAAAGAGATATATCATCGACTATCGCCCCCTCAATGCAGTCACCCAGAAGGACGTTACCCCACTCCCCAACCTCAAATGGTGTATCAAAAACTTGCAAGGAATGGAACTATTCAGCAAGTTTGACATCCGCTGGGGCTACAACAACATCCGCATACAGGAAGGTGATCAATGGAAAGCCACATTCAAAACACATCAGGGACTATTCGAACCCAAAGTTATGTTCTTTGGGATGAGTAACTCACCAGCCAGCTTCCAACGGTTCATGAATGGTATTCTCAAAGAACTATACAAACACTTCAAGAAGAAAGGCATACACAAAATATGGCGCATCCTCCAGAACTACATGGACAATTGTGGTATAGGCACCCTTCTCAAAGTCTTCAAACTTCACATCGAAATCATCCACTTCCTGTTCAACCTACTTGCACGTCATGGCCTACACCTCAAACTGTCAAAATCCGTCTTCATGCAGCCACAAATGGACTTCTTAGGCATCCGGATTTCCAAGGAAGGAGCAACTGTTGACCCAGCCAAAGTAGCCAGACTCAGGGATTACCCATGCGAACTCAAAGACAAACGACAAGTTCATGGATTTCTAGGAGTTGCCGGCTATCACTGCATGTTCTGCCCCAACTTCTCCATCATCGCCACACCTCTTACAGCACTCACCGGAAAGGACGTACCCTTTGAATGGGGGCCCAAGCAAATCAAGGCCCAAGACAAACTTATCACCCTAATCACCAGTACACCTATCCTAGCCAGACCAGACCCAGACAAACAATTCGAGCTTGAAACTGACGCTTCACAAGTTAGTATAGGAGCAATACTCTACCAATGGGACCCCCCTATCACTAAACCAGATGGCACTCAGAAACCAGGACCACGACAACCAGTGGGATTCCATTCCCAGAAATTTACCCAAACCAAGCAAAATTACCCCATCTACAACCATGAATTCCTCGGAGTCATGAGAGGACTTCGCTGCTGGTCCCACTTGCTCAAAGGAACAACCATCCCCATCCTGGTGTATACTGATCACACAAACCTTAGGTACTACAGAGAGCCCTGCAAAATTGGGCCATGCATTGCTGGTTACTTACCAGAACGTGAGCAATATAACATCCTACTGGAGTACAAACCTGGGGCTACCAATCGAGCAGATGCACTATCTAGGCGACCCGACTATGAAGGACCAAACAAAATCAATGAAGACGTCACTGTATGGCCAGACCAATATTTCTGTGACCAACACACTTCAATCCGCATATTCGACATGGACAGCATAGAAGACAATTTGGACTCAAGAGTCAAATTAGTGCAATATCAAGAACAAAGTAAACTCAAGCAATGGGCACCAGTTCACAACTTATCCCTGCTGGATGGCACTCACTGGTACCACGGAACAGCACTTGTTGTTGTGGCAGACAATGACCTTAGAAGGGAAGTAACATCCCTTTTTTACAACCACGAAACCACTGGACATGCCGGAATTACCAAAACCCTCCAACTTATCTTGCCCTACTACTAGTGGCCTGGAATGAAAATCTTTGTAACTGAGTACATCAAAGGCTGTGCTACCTGCCAAATGACTAAAGTCAACACTCATCCCACTCATCCCCCTATGTTCCCAATCACCCCAGCTGAAAATGCTCAACCTTTCAAGACCATCGCCATGGACTTCATCACCAAGTTACCCCTATCAGGAGGATACAACACCATCCTTACAATCACAGACACAGACTGCTCAAAAGCATCCATATTCATCCCTTGTAATAAAGCAATCGACTCAGAAGGAGTCACTCTACTCTACCTAAACAATGTCATCCCACACTATGGCATACCTTACAAGATAATCTCAGACTGTGACGTCCGCTTCGTATCCAAATTCTTGACAGAACTATGCTGTATCCTGAACATCCACCAGAATATCAGCACAGCCTATCACCCTCAGACAGACGGAGCCAGCGAATGAACTAACCAAACCCTCGAACAGTACCTCCATGTATTCTGTAGCACTCAGCAGAACAACTGGCACGCTTGGTTACCTCTTGCTCAGTATACTAAGAACTCCTGGCCCTCCACTACAACAAAGAAAACACCATTTGACCTACTCATCGGTTACACCCCACAAGTACATCAACCAACCAGAAAGACAGACATTCCATCCCTTGAACAACAACTCTTATCTATCGATGAAGCCAGGAAAGCTGCCCAAGAGGCACAATGTAAAGCGCAAGAATCCTGGATCAAAGAACATCCATGCCATTCACCATTCCCTGTCAAATCTAAGGTCTGGTTAGAAGGAACAAGTCTATACCTACCAAGTAACATCACACCCAAGTTATCACCAAGAAGATACGGACCTTTTGAGGTAGTCTCCCAAGTATCCAAAGTCGCATACAAAATCAAGTTACCCCCTACCTGGAAGATCCATGACGTCTTCCACGCATCCCTGCTTACACCATACAAAGAAACCGATCAACACAGCCCTAACTTCCTAGAACTGCCACCTGACATTCTAGAAGGCAAACCAGAATGGGAAGTCAAGCAGATACTCAAAGAAAGACTATTTGGTCTATGGAAAAAGAAGCAATACCTTGTGCGCTGGAAAGGGTACTTGCCAGCTCATGATTCCTGGGTTAACTCCAAGGATCTCCATGCTCCGGAGTTACTAGCGGACTTTGAAAGTCAACCAAGCAGTATAAGAACCCTTGGAACCTCAGACGACACTCTCTATTCCCAACTACCATGTCCTCAGTCAACCATGAACTCCCCAGCACAGGATTCGCCACCTCTACCATCTTCACCTTGGGTACCAACAATGGAATCATCCTCATCTGCATGCATACTGACAACAATCAACTCCACTTCTTCAGAACCTTTGTCCAATGCAGACACTTCGACATCCAATTTCACTGGACCACTTGGCGACCAAGAGAGACCCTTGATGCCATCAACATCGACCATGAAGCAGTCGTGGTCCCAGTTGATAATGAAGAACCTATTCTCAGGATTCCCGTCAAATATGAAATGTTTCCATTTGCTCCCCATCCCCCTCAGTATCACCCCCGAAATCCTGCCAACCACGTTATCCCCATTAGTGCTACTAGCGAGAGTAGCGGCAACGAAACAGCACATACCCCTGAAGAACCAGAAGAGACCCCACTCCACGTCACCAATCCCGACCCTCTTACCCCCACAGAAGAGACAGAGGAAGATAACCAGTCTGAACAATACACTGACACTGGACTCCTCGACCCAGACCACCATCTCCACATCGCTCAAGAAGAAGCGTGAAGAATGTATCAAAGACATGGTCAGACTTAGCGACAAGTGGACCATCTTCAATAACAAATTCAAGAACATCACAGTCGCCAGAATGTTTAGAAGAAAAGACAGTAACACCACCCTCTACCTCTATTACTTCCACCGACGCCTCTACGATATGGTCACCAAAGAACTCCTTCAAACAATCGTTAAAGAACGTCTTCAGAAGAAGAAGACCACCCTCCCCTTCGGAACACTCTCCCCTCACTATCACACCCTGAAGGATCAGACATTCCTTGAAGAACTTCAAACGCTTCTCAGAAATTGCAAAAGAACCTTATGGAGCAAGTCACCGATATTCATACCCAGTCCCACCCCTTCAGGAGGAGGAGGAGGATCTATCACCATTATCCCAGAAGCACTACCATCCGCCCCAGTTACCACACCAGTACCAGTCATCTGACCCTTCATTCACCCATCCTCATCCCTACCTACAGAAGTTACACCACTACCCCTAGTAATCCCAGCATTTATAGCACCCATTGTGGAACCATCGCCATTCATCCCGTTACCCATTCCTCCAAGCCCACCACCTGTGGAACCCTCACCATTCATCCCATTACCTATCCCTCCTAGCCCACCACTTGTGGAACCACCCCGGGTCGCATCACCACCACTCCCCTTAGTCCCCTGGGGATCACACCAACAAGAGTACTCATCAATGGAACAATACAAACCACCAATTCCAATGGATGAAACACCCAACCCAGTCAATATACCACTACCCTCATTATTACCAATATCAATACCAGCTACCCAACAAACAGAAAGCATACCGCTACCGCCTGTCAGAAGAACCACACCCTCCTCACTCAACCTCATTCCCCTTCCATGGGATATGCCCCCTTTCCCAAAACTCATTGAACAACTGTTACCCCCAGTTGCATCCTTGTCAGAATTTCCTCATATTATCTTGATGACCCTCAATTGTACCACCCCCTCCTTACCTAAGAACCCCCTCACAGAGGATGAACCACCAACTAACAGACCAATTCCTCCAGAATGGGAAAGAGTCCAATCATTGCCAGTTACAGGAAAGTGAAAGGAACTCTCACCAGAATTGAAACCCTCACCCCCTGTGGTGTCATTATCACGATTGCCATGAATTCCACCCATTCGAACTACCCTATTACCCAAACACAAGGATTCAGAGGACAAACCATTGGTTAGAAAGGAAGGACCAACTAGATGGTCAGGTTCACAACCATCACCCATCACAGGGAAACAACAAGAATCACCACAACATGTTGCGATGCCACTCAAACATGAGCAAAGTGATCCAGAAACGGAATGATCAATGAGTCCCAAAGAACACCCCACCCCTCCTGAATCCCCCAAAGCTACGGCTATATCAACACCCTCTAGCTTTGGATTTACTGGACTATATGGGACTCCAATTCAAACAGTCAGTGAAGTCGACAAAGAAATGGAGGAAGGCAAAACATCCGACTCATCAATGGAGGAAGGAGAAATTGCAGACACAAGACAGTCCACTCTGGATAGCATGGAGATTGGGATACCCCATGTCCCCTCCGACTGGATGCAACCTTCATCACCCTAGGTCATGTGGTAACGACCACTCTAGGAAGGGCATCATGTTACAATCCTGAGCCCTATTTTTCATTTTCTGCCTTTCCCACCTACTTATTCTGCGCTCTCAGTCACTCATTTCCTACTTGTTCCCTTACGCGCCACTCAGACCGCCACCCAATCACCTGACAAGTCACCTGATAAGTCACTTGACCATTTCGCAGTCAATTATCACATGCCACTGCTCCGCAGTCTGCAGCATTATCATCTAACCTGTTATGGACTGCCAACTCATGATGCGCTATTCTTAGACCGCCAGCTCATGATGAACCTTACTATATGTGACCATATTATTCTGTGACCTCTGTGACCCATTACATTCTACTTGTATATAAGCGCTTGTACTTTTGGTAGTTAGGCCCTAAGCCTAACTTGGTTTTCAATCCAAGACTTGTAGCTTCCACCCAGGACTCTCAGAGTCAAACAGCCTGAACTCTTAGTTGCTTCAAACCCCCCTTTGAAGCTCTTCCCTCTCATCTTCTATCAGAACACTCAGAAGTCGCCCTTATCATTGGGGACTTACTTGTTATACTGTGTAGCCAACTGGTACCGTGCTACTTACATGATCATTGCCTTAGGAGGAGACCCCACTGAGCAATCCCAGTCATCGCCAAACCAAACCACACACGTTGCATCTTTAAGGCCCTTGGACCTTAACATCTACTATCAGTAGCCGCCAATATATCAGGCTCAGTACATAAAGCTTACCAACACCTTATCTTTCTACCTTGGGTTTATAAGCTATATTATTTATTTAAATTGTGGGGCAAATGCAAGTATTCTTCTTGGCAGCCATTCTGATGGCTAAAATTATTCTGGCCCACATGGCAGCCTTGTGTGGCAGCCAGTTGTATGCTCAATAAGCCAATAAGAGCTAATTGTTCCCAACAAGGCAGGAAATGGGGGGTGATTGCTTATGGATTATTATAGGCCAGCCCAAGCTTGTCAGCAATGGAAGTTCATCCACACTGCATGCCAGTGTATTTGTGTCATAGGCCAATGCAAGCACTTTTCTGGGATCGGGATTGGGCTCACATCAAATACATTTCTTTGGGAGTAACACTTTGGAAATGACCATGTAACTGGTCAATTGTAACGTAAGCAAAGGCCACCTCCTCCCTCTTCCTCAGTGAAGCACAGCACCTCCTCACAACCTTTGGGTTCTGCCAGTGGATTGACATGCTTGACACTGTGACATTTTGATTGTTGGGATGAGAATGCATGGGGAGGAGAAATGTCCTGTGCCTCCTCAGGGTCATGGGGGTGTTTATACTTCCCACATGAGGACATGTTAGAAGCCTGCTCATGGCTGAGTATACTATTGGCACTTGGCTAAAGGGCAGTGTGACAAGGTTAGCTCAACACCAAATGTATTTGAATCTGATGTACAGCAGGCAGGGTAGAAGGAACAGGGGCCCTTTGCAACATCATCTGCATAGCAACATCAATGGCATAGGTTCATGGGTCACCATGAGTGACAGGTTCTCCAGTCAGTTTGGAGAGAATCTGCAGATGCCGAAATGCACAATACAATTCTGTATCCTTTTCTCCAGCCTCAGCGTCCCTGTCTATCTCCAGGATGTGGCAACGCAACCTTGCCAGGGCCAAGGACTTCATTTCCTCACCTTCACCAACAAGCTTGGCAAGGATCTTCCAATACCTGTCCATCTAGGATTCTTGCATATCCCTGGCCACTATGTTAACCCTGCTCTCTAGCTCCAAGATGTAGCAATGCATCTTTACCTGGGTCAAGGCCCATCATATTTCCTCCATGTCCATGTTCACAATGCAGAGTAGATCTAGGGGGGGACACAGTGGGTTGTAGAATGGTGATTGATGATGGGAGTTGGAGAAATGCTCTTGGATGTGCCTGTTTAGCTTGCTTAAGTTGGCAGCAATATGTATAAGTGGCAGGTGTTTTTCTGGCACCAGTAGCTGCCAATATGGCCCCTACAGATAGTTGGTAGCCACTGAAATATCAGGCTCAGTACATAATGCTTATTGGCACTTCATCTTTCTACTTTGGGTCAAATTGTGGGGCCAATACATATTTTCTTGGCAGCCAATTGTGTGCCCAATGAGCCAATACAGGCTAATTGTCCTAATAGTACAGAGCATAAAATGGGAGGCAATTGCTTATGAATTGTCATGGGCCAGTTCAGGCTCATTGGAAAGAGAAGTAAAGTTGCATCATGGGCCAATGCAAGAGTTTTGCTAGATAGCCATCCTGCTAACCAAATATAATGCATGGGCATGCGACAGTCTTGTGCTGTAGCCCTCTGTGTAGTTGATGGGCCAATGTGAGCAACTCACCCTGTATATAGACATAGGAAATGGGCCCATGTGGGTGCTTGTGTGGTGCTTCTTTTAGGCCAACTCAAGCTTACCGGCAATGTCAGTGCAGTTGTATTATGGGCCAATGCAAGCATTTCTGTGGGAAGCATCCCACTAACTGAATATCATGTAGACCCACATGGCAGTGTTATATGCAGTAGCCTGCTGTGTCCTCCATAGGCCAATGCAAGATGCTTATCTGTATAGTACAGTGTATGAAATGGGCCATGCAGCCACTGGCACATGATTTATTCAGGCTGGTATCGGCCACTTGAGCTCATCAGCAAGGGCAGTGCTGTCTTATCACAGGGCAATGTAAGCATTTTGCTTAGCAGTAATACTGCCAACTAAAATCATGCAGGCCTGTGTGGCAGTCTTATGCAGCAGCTCATTGTGTACTTGAAGGGAAAATGAGTTGCTTGTCCAAATTTGACAGTGCATGAAATGGGCCTACACCAGTGCTTGCACATGATTTATTTTGGGCTACTGTGGGTAAACTCAAGCTTATTAGCAGGGGGACTGTGCATCATGGGCCAATATAAGCATTTGTTTTGGCAGCAATCCCAAACTTAAATCATACAGGCCCATGCGGCAGTCTTATACAGCAGCCCATTATGTACTTGAAGGGCCAATGTGAGAGGTTTTCTCAGTGGCCATTTGCCTAGCTTCAAATAATATGGGCCAGCCCAAGCACATTGGCAAAGGCAGAAAATTGAAACCATGGGCCTATGCAAGAGGTTTGCTTGGCAGCCACCCTGATAGCTTCAGATAATGTGGGCCCATATGGCATTTTCATGCAGCAGCTCATTATGCACTCAATGGGCCAATGCAAGCCAATTATATAGAATAAAATTGGCCTGTCCAAGGGCTTGCACACAATTGCTTACAGGCTGCTGTGGGCTGGTTTGAGTGTGTTGGCAAGGGGCAGAACATTCATAACATGGGCCAATATGAGAGGTTTGCTTGGCAGCCATTCTGCTAGCTTGAAATAATATGGGCCCATATGGTATTTTCATGTAGTAGCTCATTATGCACTCGATGGGCCAATGCAAGCCAATTATATAGAATGAAATTGGCCCATCCAAGAGCTTGCACATGATTGCTTACAGGCTGCTGTGGGCCAGTTCGAGTGTGTCAGCAAGGGGCAGAACATTCATAACATGGGCCAATGCAAGAGGTTTGCTTGGCAGCCATTCTGCTAGCTTGAAATAATATGGGCCCATACAGCATTTTTGTGTGGCAGCTCATTATGCACTCAATGGGCCAATTATATAGAATTAAATTGGCCTGTCCAAGGGCTTGCACACAATTGCTTACAGGCTGCTGTGGGCCAGTTCAAGTGTGTCAGCAAGGGGCAGAACATTCACAACATGGGCCAATGCAAGAGGTTTGCTTGGCAGCCATTCTGCTAGCTTGAAATAATGTGGGCCCATATAGCATTTTTGCATAGCAGCTCATTATGCACTCAATGGGCCAATGCAAGCCAATTATATAGAATGAAATTGGCCCATCCAAGGGCTTGCACACAATTGCTTACAGGCTGCTGTGGGCCAGTTCAAGTGTATTGGCAAGGGGCAGAACATTTATAACATGGGCCAATGTGAGAGGTTTGCTTGGCAGCCATTCTGCTAGCTTGAAATAATGTGGGCCCATACAGCATTTTCACATGGCAGCTCATTATGCACTTGATGGGCCAATACAAGCCAATTATATAGAATGAAATTGGCCTGTCCAAGGGCTTGTGCATGATTGCTTACTGGCTATTGTAGGCCAGTTCGAGTATATTGGCAAGGGGCAGAACATTCATCACACAGGCCAATTCAAGAGGATGCTCAGCAGCCATCCTGCTAGCTTCAAATAGTGGGCCCATACCACAGTCTTGTACAGCAGCTCTTTATGTGCTTGATGGGCCAATTCGAGCCAATTATCCAAATGAAATTGGCCCATGCAAGGGCTTGCACACAATTGGCCATGGGTTGCTATGGGCCATCTCAAGCTTATCAGCAGAGGGGCAGAGTGTTCAATTGTGGGCCAATGCAAGCATTTTGGTTAGCAGCAGCCACCCAACTGACCATGGGCCCATACAAATTCAGGGTTGAGAAATAACAACATTTACTGATGGGCCAAGGCGTGAGGATACATACCATATCTCCATGGGCCCATACAAACTCATGCACTTGTTACCAAAACTTGGCCCACATTGTTTTCCTGATATATACAACCAATTTGCATGTGGTTTCTACCAAGTACTACAACAAGATATGCTACATGGGCTTGTGCTTTTTCAATATACATGTACTTTTTGAGCTGAAGTACTTTTGAAGGCAATCTACTTTCTTTACTGCCTTGAAAAGCACTCTGGCAAGTAAGTGACTTGGCTTTTTTGTGCTTTTTTGAAAATTTTGATGAAAAGCATGACAAAGCATGAAAAAGTACAAAAAAGCACAAAAAGTAAAGTATGGGTTTTCCTGATGGAGTAAAGTGGGTGGTGTAAGGTGTGCCATGCCGCTGCATGCAGAAGGTGCTTGCATACAGGAGTATTGGCTGACGCTGACTTGATCCCCACAAGAACCACATCTGCCTTGTCTATCTATTCGTATTTGTCATTTCGTACTTGTCAGCGGTGCCACCATCACGTGCTCATTCCACTTCTGATTGATATCGCTACACATTTGCCTTGAGGACATCACCCATTCGATCACCATTGTCACACTTGCACTGTACTGCCTTCCCACTCCTCCATTTCAAGTCTCCTTCGCCACCATCTAGCGATCCCTTTGCTCCAACGCACCGCCTCAAAACCCTTCATGCTCACTCCCAACCTTGGTTGACGTAGCCCATACCCAACATGGTCTCCCTTCCGCGAACATAGATGGATTTCATACACTTCTGGTCTTCTCATTTTACTATTGTTCCCTCTTTCTGGCAATATTACTCTTCTTCTTTTGGCATCCACAATTCCTCACCTCTCAGCTTCCCCCTGTCCTGTCCCCCTTCACGTTTTATGTTTCCTTTCATCCACTCCCCCTCACCTGTTCTCCCTCCTTACTCTGTGCTCCAGCTTGCGTGTTTACTTACACTTTGATTTGATAATCTCAGACGGCCACTCATAGACTACTGATTTCTGGATTGTATAAATACCCTGTCTTGATCTGACTGGAATATCATCTTGTCCCTTGCATTTCTCCTCCTC
>Ga0307510_10001356_pt1 | contig 26720 bp, 30 predicted proteins | sample 12_EM_MG_FD_207224 | JGI IMG/M metagenome (GOLD analysis project Ga0307510, IMG submission 207224) | Populus trichocarpa ectomycorrhiza microbial communities from riparian zone in the Pacific Northwest, United States - 12_EM | ecosystem: Host-associated > Plants > Roots > Unclassified | place... | reverse complement strand
TCATTGTGATGTCCTCCCGTTGTTACTGGGACCAGTTTGCCACCACCGACGCGGCTGGGACAGGACGGCAGCAATTACGTCATCGTGCGGAATGTTGACCCCTTATCGGCGTCCAATCTTCACCCCCTGTAGACGACGAGCGCTTGGCCTGCCCGGCGCTGGCCGGGGTTGCAGAGGGTAGGCCAAGTGCGGGTGATGGGTATCTTCGGCTTTAGCTTTGAGATCGGTTTTTGAAGCGCCAGGATTCGTTTCCGGTCTCAACGATCTCGCAATGATGGGTCAGCCGGTCGAGCAGCGCCGTCGTCATCTTTGCGTCGCCGAAGACCGAGGGCCACTCCCCGAAGGCCAGGTTCGTGGTGACGATGATCGAGGTGCGCTCGTAAAGCCTGCTGATCAGGTGGAATAGAAGCTGGCCACCCGCCTGTGCGAACGGCAGATAGCCGAGCTCGTCGAGGATAATGAAGTCGAGGCGTGTGAGATAGTCTGCCATCCGGCCCTGCTTGCCGTTGCGCGTTTCCGTTTCCAGCCGATTGACCAGATCAACGACATTGAAGAAGCGGCCTCGCGTTCCGTTGCGGATGAGAGCACGGGCAATTGCGATGGCCAGGTGGCTCTTGCCTGTTCCCGTGCCGCCGACGAGAACAACATTGCGCTGATCGGCGACGAATGTGCCGGTAGCCAGTTCCCGCACCAGGGATTCATTGACGGGCGTATCGGTGAAGTCGAAGTCGTCGATGTCCTTGGCGAGCGGCAGCTTGGCGATGCTGAGCTGGTAGCGAATGGAGCGGGCCTGCTTCTCGGCGATCTCCGACTGCAGGAGGTCACCGACGATGCGGGGCGGTTCATGCTGTCGTTTGATGCCGTTGCCCATGACCTCGTCGTAAGCGCTGCGCATTCCGTAGAGCTTCAACGTGCTCATCAGTTCAAGCACTTGTGTGCGTTCCATCAGCTTGCCCTCCTGAGCCTGTCATAGCGTGCGCAGTCGGCGACCGGCTCATGGGTAAGCCGAAGCGCATCTGGGATTTGCAGGGTTGCAGCGGGAGCCGGGTCACGGCTTCGAGCCAGAATATTGATGATCACCGAGGCGGCGCAGACGCCGTGATCGAGAGCTTCCTGGCAGGCAGCCTCGACGGCTGCGAGACCATCTCCCGGCACGCATGCAAGGATTGTGACCATCTGTCGATCACCGTCATGGACGCTCTTCAGGCGCTTGCGGACCTTCTCCATTGCTGCTGGCAACGCCCAATCCTTGAATGGGGCACCGTTGCGCAAAGCACCAGGTTTGCGAGCCAGAACAGGCACATAATGCCAGGGATTGTAGGCTGTCTCGCCTCGACCAAAGCAACGCTGGTGTTCACCGACGCTCGCCCCATCCTGCTTGATGACGATCCGGTCAGCATAGGCGTGAACCTCGACGGGGCGGCCGACGGCAGTCGACAAGACTGAGTATTTGTTATTGTCGAAGCGGACCGTACAGGTCTTCGACACCGAGGCCGGGACGCAATGGAAGCCGTCGAACGGCCCGACGTAATGCACGAGGCTGCCGCGTTCCTCCTCGAACATCTGCCAGATCATTCGCTCTGTCTGCTCGGGATGGCGGTGAACCTTGGCGTAGGCGATGCATTTGTCGAGCAGCCAGACATTCAGCTCCTCCAGGCTTTTGACCCGTAGGCGCGGCGTGAAGAAGCGTTCACGCACCAGACCGACCTGGTTCTCGACCTGTCCCTTCTCCCATCCGGATGCGGGCGTGCAGGCGACCGGCTGAACCAGATAATGGCTGCACATCTGCAGGAATCGGCGATTATATTGCCGCTCCTTGCCGACGAACACGGCCTCGACCGCCGTCTTCATGTTGTCGTAGATGCCGCGCGTGCAGGTGCCACGGAAGAAGTCGAAGGCCTTGTCGTGCGCATCGAACACCATCTCCTGGCTCTCACGCATATAGGCTCGAGCAAACATCATGCGGCTGTGGCAAAGCCGAACATGAGCGACCTTCACGGTCGTCGTCACGCCATTGATCAGGATGATCTCGTGGCTCCAGTCGAACTGGTAGGCTTCGCCGGGCGCGTAATAGAGCGGCACGTAGGCCTCGGCCGTGACAGCTCCTCGATCCTTCGACCAGCCCTTCGCATAGCGCCGGATCGCATCGTAGCTACCATCGTAACCAAGCGCCCGAAGCTCCTCATATATCCGGATCAGCGTCAGCCTCTCCCGAGAAGGCTTGCCTTCGTTGGCCATCAGAAAGCGCTCGATCTCAGCTTTCCAGACGCCAGTCTTCGGTAACGGTTGCCGTTCTCGCTCATAGGAGAAGTCGGTCTCATCGGAGCGCAGTATCTTGCGGACCGTATTGCGGGACACATGCAGCTCCCGGACGATCTTCTTCACCGACCAGCCCTGCACATGGAAGGCTCGACGAACACGCGCAATCGTATCCACTCGCTTCAACTCCCCCTCCATCCGCCATCAAAAGACGGATGGTCAGACGAAACAGGAGGGGGGTCAAAATTGGACGCCGGTCACCCCGCCAGAGGGGTCAATATTCCACGCCGAAACACAGACATGGATGGGGTGCTGATAGACTCCAGAAGCGTCATCGAACGCGCATGGCGTGAAGCTGCGCAGCTGTTCGGACGTCAGATCAACGATGAGGAGATTCACGTACACATTCATGGTCAGCCCGGTCCCCATACGATCCGAGCCCTCTTCTCCGATCTCGCACAATCTGACCAGGAGAGGGTGCAGGCACACGTCATTCATGTCGAGAACACTGCCGATTATGACCTCATTCCCGGTGTCGCAAAACTCATTGCACGCCTCCACCAAGCGGGTGTGACGGTCGGTATCGTTACGAGCGGCTGGCAATATAAAATTGACCGCGTAATTGAACTGCTTAGCGCCCAGTCTTGTTTTTCTGTAATCGTGCAGCGAGACGATGTTTCTCGCGGGAAACCGTACCCCGATCCCTATTTATTAGCCGCGGAGCGGCTGGGAATACCTGCATCAAAAACGCTGGTGTTCGAGGATGCCGTTAGCGGGGTCACGTCTGCCGCTACAGCGGGGGCCTACTGCATCGGGATAGGCGGCGAGGAGCTACTAAACCACGGCGCAAAAATAGCTATTCCCACCTTTGTCAATGTCGAGTTGCAGCTGGTTGAGGGCGGCCGCAGGGCGATTCTCTCGTGCCGACAAGATCATCGGGTTGATATTGAGATATCGCAATATTCCAGCAACTGATTGTCCGATGTAACGGCCTAGTCAGTCTCCAGAGAGGACAAAATGAGCTTTAGAATCGCCATCGAAATTTCCGCGATTCAGGGAGCCTACGCGTCATCTAAAATTATTCGGAGCTATAGATACAGTAGGTTTGGATTCGTTGCGATGATCTTGAATGGGGTTTCTCCGAAAGAAATCAATAAAATACTGGATCCCGTTGTGCCAACGCTCTCGCTGAATATTCCAGGCGTCAAATATATTGACATTATGGCCGAGATGGCTGTTATTTACGCGATCTCGAGTGCGCGGACCATCTTCTTTCAAACTCCATTATTTCAAGAAATAGTGCAGCGTACGGTGATTGACTTCGAGGGCGGCGAAGAGGGAAAACGCCGACGAATTATTTCCATTCCCCTCTCGCTGGGCAAGCGAGTACGGGGATCGCCGCAACCGATCAGCCTGCTAACTCCGGGCGGTAGTTTAGCTCGTTGAGAGCGCAAAAAGCCTGGCGCCGAGACAGAAAGGTCGGCAACGGCTAATCCTCATGTAGCGGATGCAGAGAGTAGAGCGTGCAGCCTTGATCGTCCGCTATTGGAACGAGGGTCAAACCTGCCTCGGAGGCTGAGTTATCAAGCTCTTCACGCGTCCAATATCGCCAGCCCAGCAATTCGGCGGTTGTCACGCGAGGCAGGCGGCATTTTTCAAGCCTTTCCAATTCTCTTCCGTGAATCAAGAAAAGCTCTTTTGAAATCCGTGCCGCTTCGCGCAACACAATTGGCCGTAACGGCTTAGGCAAAAAGCCAACAAGGTCCGAGATGACCGCTGAGTGAAAATGCTTCTTCTCATATCCCGTTTCAATGCCGATAGAACGCCTCACTTCAACTAGCAGATCGCGACCCCGCAGTTGAACTTCGGCACGGGCGTTGTGAACGAAAACGTGCGAAGTTTTGGTGTCGGTAAGCAGGTTCGCGTTTGGGAGCCCGACCAATAAGTTCGGAGTGCCCCTTCGCTGCGCTTCACCAAGGTAGGTGAGAAACGACAGGGGAGGTGCAACCATCATCCCGTTAAGAACGAGGCTTTGAAGTCTCAGGGCGAAATGGTTGGCACGGTAGCTATCCAAACAGCTCAAGAGTTCGGTCTCAAGTGTGCGATGTTTATTGTGAAACTTGGGGGTCTGAGGACTGGCGTTTCGCTCCAATGGCTCGTGCGGCCAATGAAGTGCCGTGACGCCACTCATGGTGCGGAGAGGGCTCCCGGCCTGTTGAAGGCGGAAGCCAAAATCGATGTCTTCACCTCCCCAACCAATAAAGGATTCGTCGTAGCCACCGATTTCCAAAGCAATCCGGCGCGGAAGAGAAAGCGCACAGGTCCAGACCAGTGACCAAGGGGCGGGCAAATCATCGAGGATGCCGCCCGCGAGTTCAAACAGTTCATCGCGCTCGTCACGCCAACTAATGTCACGCTCGAGCTCATTTGCGATTTTGGGCAGACTTTCCGGCGTCGCACCCTCCAAAAGACCCATGCCAGGGTTGTCCGGCCTTGCGAAAAGCCCGATCACACGGTGAACAATTGTATGGGTAGGCGAGTGTTGATATTGGTCTATCAGGTGTTTTGTGAAATAGGAGTCAACCACAACGCCGGAATCGAGGAACATCACCGTCGCTCCACTGCTATTCTTCAGCCCCATATTACGGGCAGCAGCTCGGCAAGATGTAGCATCACGTGGTTTGAAATAGTACTTCAAGTTGCGAAGCTGGGCCTCATAGTTTTTTGCAACTCGGGCCGTGTCGTCGCCAGAGCCGTCGTCAACGACGACGACCTCAAACATGTCTTGGTCAACGCCACGCTGACCTGCAAGGAACCGCAGGGATCGATCGAGATGGGCGCTCATGTTGTAAGTCGGAATGACGAAAGAGATATCCATACGCGATCCTATTCTGTATTTAGCCAATCCTTCGACCGTCGAACTTCCTTAGGCTTAGCAATCGCTGGGAATACTCGAAGGATTCAGCTTGAGCGCCACAGATGGAACGCCCGAAATTTCGGTCACGACGCCATCTCCAAATCGTCCAATCTCTAGATGATACCGGCGCAACATTCGTTCGATGGACGTTGTTGTCACGAATACATACTGCTCGATTTTATTTTGCTTCGCATGCTGCCGTAACCCGCGGAGCACAATCGGCATAATGCCGCTCGTCGTCGACACATTTCCGGCGGAGGCGAGGCGGCTAATCTCATATACTGCAGGGCTCTCAACGAAGACTTCACCCCTCAGCAGCTGCGGAAAGATCGATTGCAGCATTGTTGGCCGAAGAGTTGAGATAATTCTACATGTAGCGACGACAACGTCGTCTTTTTTTACGGTAAGATATTGAGCGGTATCGTCATCAAAAGCGTCATATTCCATGCCATCGAAGCAATTCACCTGCCAACCGAGGCGATCATGGAACACAAACTTCCTGAGTTTAAAAATAAAATTCAGGTCATGTGAATGGAGACGATGTGACGACTTGGTGCCAATTGAAATATCCATTTTTGCCCTCCCCAATTTAGTCGCTTTTAATTTGTGAGGCAGGATCTGGTCGCGCGACACCTGTAAGAACAGACAGTTGTCGCGCGCGTTGAGAGAATGCATTCTGATCGTTCGGCGCGCTGTACCCAGGCCAGGACGTCAGAGCTCCGCTTGAGCCATTATTTGATTGGAGAAGAAGGAGGTTGGGCGGCACTTGGATAAATGAACCCACGAGTTCGGGGTCCCGCCTCACCGATCGGAACTAACTGATGCATCCTGCTTTGGAGCGATCGCCGAGGACTAATACGCGATTAACTGCTATCACAGGCTGGAAATGAAGCCACATCATCGCATCTTTGGAATCCAGTTCGTGTTCGCGCTCTCCATCGGCGCGCTTCTCGCTCGTCTACCTGACCTACAGCAAAAATTTGCGCTGACCGAAAGTCAGCTCAGCCTTTTGCTTGTGGCGATGTCGCTGGGTGTGCTGTTCGGCCTGACATTCTCCATTCCAGTCATCGAAAGGCTGGGCCCCCGAACGACTGCGTTTGTTAGCGTCTTTGGAGCCTCGTTCTGCTATGCGCTCATCCCGTGGATGCCTATCGCTCTACTGGCTGCTCCATTTTTCTTTTTTGCTGGCATTCTATCAGGGGGTCTTGAGGTCAGCCTCAATGTCGAAGCTGATCGGCACGAGGCATTGCTTGGCCGTCGCATCATGAGCCGCGCGCATGGCATGTGGAGCCTCGGAATCTTTGTCACTGCGCTTATTGCGGCCACCGTACGGCAGGCCGGGATTTCATCGGAGTTGCACCTATTCACTGTGTCACTCGTCGTGATGATCCTGGGGGGCATCATCTTCTTCGGGATCGAAAGCGCACCCCGGCGCATCGATGGGCACACGGGCGATGCACAACATGTTGCTTTTCCAACGATAGGCCTTTTGCCACTCTGTCTGATTGGGGCAGCACCGCTGCTGGCTGAGGGAGCCAGCATCGATTGGTCAGCGATCTATATGCGTGACGTTTTCGCGGTAGAGCCTTTTATTGGCGGGCTCAGCGTCACCATCTTCTCTCTAGTGATGGCAATAGCGCGGCTCACCATGGACCCTGTCGTTGATCGGTATAGTCCGCGCGGTGTTGCTGGTGCTCTACTTGGCATCGCCATTATGGGCCTTATTCTGGTTGCGGCAGCTCCTCACCCTTATGTCGCGCTGTTCGGGTTCGCTTTGGCAGGCATTGGATGCTCCTCGATCTATCCGCTTGCGATCTCAGCAGCGGCAAGGCGCACGGATCGGCCGGCCTCGGTCAATGTTGCCGCGCTCGGGCAAACAACATTCGTCGTCTTCTTTGCCGGACCACCTTTGCTCGGGTTTGTTGCCGAGCACTTCGGCATTCGTTTTTCATACTGGGCCGTTTTGCCTCTGTTGATCGCGGCTTTACTCGCTACTAAAGCTCTGGCGACACCTCTTAGAACCGCCTTGAATCAACCAGAACCCAGCACACCACAAGCCTGAATCGGCGGCCGGGAATACACATCGTCCATGCAGATACTAAAACAATCTCAGCATCTGCATGGACACTGCCGGCCGTCTCCGCCTTGATGGGATTCGAACCATCAACTCCTCGCAATAACCTTCTGTACGAGCGCTTGCGCGGCCCCGATCGCATCAAACTTCGACGTGGCGGTTGTTACTCTGTAACATACGCGAAAACTAAAGTTCGTCAGGTTTTGACGATACCTTCCCGCTCTAAAACGTGACGAATCTCTTCTGACTTGTCTCGAAGTCGGCCAGCCTCGAATCGAATTTGCCCCAGGCCGACAATGTTCGAAAACTCTTCGCAGCCTTGCTCCAGAAGAATGATCGCTTTGCGGAAACCGAGGCGACCTTGGAACAGCCCAACCTCATGGATAACGTTCATCCGAGCCTGCGGCCATCCACGACGCGAACAATCTCAACTCGCTCAATCGGCCTGGGCGAAAATGCTTTGGTAGACCTCGCATCTTTCTGAAAAGATGCTATATTCAGTCCATGACAAAAACGACGGCGCAAACCACTGTAACTGTACGCAACGCGAAGACGGGCAAGTTTGTAACCGTTCGCGGTGCAGGGTCATTGAAGGACAGTGAGTTTCAGATCAAAAAGGGCGTTGATCTGACGAAGCCGATTGCCTCCCAAACCCTGAAGCGCAAGGGCTAACCTTTCGTGGCTGGCATCTTGTTGGACACGCATGCCCTCTACTGGCTCGTCAGCGGTGAACAGGAACTCAGCGACGAAGCGCTTATTGCAATCGGTGAGAGCCAGGACGCGGGGACACTTTACGTGTCGCCAATTACAGCGTGGGAACTTTCTTTGGCAGCCCGAAAGCGAAACAACGCTCCCCAACTTGGCGATGGCTCTGTCGGCAGGTGGTTCCAGGATGCAATCCGCGAAACGACCGCAAAGATTGCTCCAATTAGCCAGAAAATCGCGATCGAAGCGGCAGAGGTGGTTTCTTTCACCGGTCACAAGGATCCGGGTGACTGCTATCTCATCGCCACCGCCCGAATGAAAAAGATACCGATCGTTTCGCGTGACGGCGTTATGCTCGAAATGGCCGGCCGCCCTAACTACTTGTCGCTCATAGAGTGCTAGCGCATCTCGCGCGCTTGCCTTCTCGCCAGCGCGCGTTTGCAACCGAGCGAGGCGGGCGTACCAATCTACATCAGAAGTTTCTACGTTCGGTTCGCGGGGGATCGTCACGACATGGCAGCGCTTAGATTGAAGGAACGTTTGGAGTTCGATGTACTCAAAACCGTTGAGGATCGGCTGGCCTACGCCGTTGTGCAGTCACTAGCCAATAACGGCCACGGCGACATCGGAAGCTGCGGGGTTGCTGAATTCGATTTGATCGAATTTGCGGAAGCGCTAGATACGCCTCCCGGTGAGACTCTCCGGCGACTAAAAGCGCTCGCCGCTCCTATAAACGCCCTATGCGTCGAGCACGAAAACACAATCTTGTTCGCGCTTGCAGGCGCCGATCAAACCGGCTTCGCACACCTCTACAAGAGCCGCGGCTTCGAAGGTCTTCCCCCGAATCTGCCGAAGGTCGCTCCGCGTTATTGGAGGATTTGAGGACTGAACACCCGAGACGATGGTCATGACCCGAGGGAAACTACCTTATCGTAGCTACCAATTAGCTTTCGATCCCGCCGTCGACCGGCTCAATCTCCGCGATCTGATCGAACATTTCGATATAATGACGCTTGAACTCCACGGAGAGAAATATTGTGAGGACCGATGCCTGATCTACATTATGAACATCCGGATCTGGCGGAAATTTACGATCTGGACAGCGGGTGGTCGGTTGATCGGGATTTTTACCTCGATCTCGCCAACGGAGGCCCCAAGCGGGTTCTTGATCTCGGTTGCGGGACAGGCTTGCTTTGTGATGCCTATGCATCGCTCGGTCATGACGTGACGGGCGTCGATCCGGCCAAAGCTATGCTTGATGTCGCCAGGACCAGGCCTTACGGCGCAAACGTGAATTGGGTCGAGGCAACGGCCCAAACATTTAGCGCAGACAAGTGCTTCGATCTCATCGTCATGACCGGTCACGCGTTCCAGGTATTATTGGATGACGCGGATATCCTTGCAGTATTCAGCATAATGAAGACGCACCTCGCGGAGAATGGTGTCGTCGCGTTTGAGACACGAAACCCTGCCATCGACTGGAGCGCCCGATGGGAGGGCGAAACCTCACTCATCTCGAATAAGCAAGTCATCCGCCAATCGCGTGCCATCCTCCAGCGGGAAGCAAACCTCATCTCATTCGAAACGCGCTACCACTTTCCTGGAAAGACGCACACGTCGTTCAGCAAACTGCGATTTCTGACCAGGCCGCAGATTGAGGACCGTTTGCGGGAATGCGGTCTCAAAGCCAAAGCCGTCTATGGAGCTTGGGACAAGAAGCCTCTCGATGAAAGCACGTCCGACGAAATGATCTTCATCGTTCAAGCCGCCTGAAAGTGCCTACCGTATATCTGTGCGGCGATGTTGCACGGATCGGGCTTTGAGCGATACAACCCTTGCCAGGGGATATTTATGCAACGCGCTTGCATTTCGGACGACCGAGTTCGGTCATCCGGTTGAGAACGCGGACGCCGATCTTGGCTTCAGTCTTCTGGTTGTCGAAGTGTCTTGCCTTGAGTTTCGGCCCTATCACAGCCTTCCACCGGCCCACCTGGGTCTCAACTCGGCTGCGCTGATTGTAGCCTGCGGATTTCTGCCAAGCCATCCGGCCGCTGGTCTGGATTTCCGCAATATGGCGGTCGCGAACAGATGGGCCCAACACCGATTGAGGGCTGGGAACGGCGGTCCTGGGAGGCGGAATAATGACTTCCACGATCTCACCAAAGCGTTCCACCAGAAGATCACGGGTGGGCGCTCCATCATAGGCGCCATCCGCGATAAAGCGCGCCACGGGAGCGTCAATCTGGCCCAGAAGATCTGGTAGGGCTGTCGGGTCGCCGACATCGTCCGCGGTTAGATCGGAGCAAACAATCGCACCACTGACAAGATCGAGACCGAGGTGCAGCTTGCGCCATCTCTTGCGTTTGGACCCGGCGTTGTGCTTGTTTTCCAGCCACTCGCCCTCGCCGAAGACCTTCAAGCCCGTGCTGTCGACCACCAGATGAACCGGGCCTGATGTTTTGGTTCGGGACTTTGTCGACGGCAAGGCCAGCCCTTTGCTCCGGCGTGACAGGGTGGAGAAGTCAGGCACGGCAATATCAAGCCCCATCAGCGCCGTGACACTGCGCATCAGACCTTGGGTCTGGCGCAGCGCCAGCCGGTAGACGACGCGCAGGGTCAAGCACAATGTGATCGCCAGATCCGAGTATTTCGGCTGGCCGCCCCGCGATGTCCGCCTTGGCGCCGTCCATAAAGAAAGGGCCTCTTCACTCACCCACACGGTCAAATCACCACGTTGACGAAGGCTTTCATTGTACACCGGCCAATTCATGACCTGAAATTTCTGCTTGGCAATCTTGTCCCGCCGGTCGGCATTGAGCTTGTGCGGCATCGTCGAAATCCGGATCAGGAGACTGAAAACCACCGCCCAATATCAGTCCGCGGGTGATCCACGCAACAACGCCGAAATCTCCCCTTCTCCATGGGACTCTGTCAAAAGTCTGCGTTAAGCTTTCATTAAAGGCTGAGGAGGCAAGCGCATGAAAACGATCGCAGTCGAGCGACTGGAAGCCAACACGTTCTACTGGGCCCGTCGCAGGCCGGCCCATGGCGCGCCGGCCGGAGAACCGTACGACATCGAGGTGGTGCAAATTTCGACGGTGTTCGGTGCGGCATCCGAGTTCTGGACAGTGGCAGTGATCGGTACCGACGAGTACTTCGACCTCGGCGCCTATGATTTCTTTCACAAGGTCCCGTCCCCGCCGATGGCAGCCGCGCGGCGCGCGAATTTGACTGCGATTTCCCCAACCACCCACCCAATAGGGCATTGATTTTCCTGCCTCTGATAGGCGTAGGCGCATTGAACAATGCATTCGCTTCCGTTGTTCATACAGCATTTATATGCGGACATCACCATCGATAAGTATCAAGTATCGATAGCGATGGTTTTGGGACCGCAAATCCGGTAAAGTCGGGGCAAATCACAGCCCGCGAGCCGCTCACGCCAAAGCCCAAAGCCTTCCCCTCCCCTGTTGATCCGGTGCATCGCCGCGCCGAAGAACTCGATGCGCTCGACGCCATCCTACCTTTTGATCGCCGCGACCAGTTGGCCGCACTGCTGACGGACGACGACGTCGCCACCTTAAAACATCTGGAGCAGCAAGGCATGGGCGACAACACCTTGCGGGCGCTGGCCTCCGACCTCGGCTATCTCGAGGCCTGGTGCGAGTTCGCGACCGGCGCTCCCCTCTCCTGCCGTGTCTGACCATCAATCTCGGCCGCACCAAGACGACGACAGCTGAAGACAAGGCGCATGCCATTCTGATCGGCCGTCCGGTCGAGGCCTTAAAACAATGGATTGAGGAAGCAGAAATCGAGACCGGGGCCATCTTCCGTCGTATCGACCAGTGGGGCAATATCGATCGGCGGGCACTGACACCGCAATCGGTCAATTTGATCCTGAAGGCGCGTTGCAAGCATGCTGGTCTCGATCCGGAGCTATTTTCAGCGCACGGGCTGCGATCGGGCTACCTTACCGAGGCGGCCAACCGCAGTATCCCCCTGCAAGAGGCCATGCAGCAATCACTGCATAAGTCGGTGACGCAGGCGGCAAGCTATTACAACAACGCCGAGCGCAAGCAGGGGCAGGCGGCACGATTGATCGTGTGAGCCTTAGCATCGACGATTACTTGTAGTTCTACACGACACTATCGGCGCTGCGCTCCCTTGCGGAACAAAGCAGAACATGGCGTTCTGTGCCTGCTTATTCGGAAGCACAGGAGGATGGTTGCTATGAAGACGCAGATCGACGCGGTTATCGAGAGGGCCATCATGGCCGGCAAAATCGTCGGCACCGTCGTGATCGTCATCAAAGACGGAGAGACCGTCTATAGCCGCGCTGCTGGTTATGCTGATCGCGAAATCGGAAAACCCACTGAAACGCGGACCATCTTCCGCCTCGCTTCTGTGACTAAACCGCTCGTCGCAGTGACCGCACTGGCTCTTGTCGACAAGGGCAGGCTGTCGCTTAGCGACCTCGCACGAGATTATCTCCCCTATTTTCGGCCGAAACGGCCGGACGGGGAAGTCGCGGATATCACCATCCACCACCTTCTGACGCATACGGCAGGTTTGAGTTATGGCGCAGATCCGAAAACCACACCACCAGAGCAGATGTTCAATGCCGGCCTTTCCGACACAGATCTCGATTTCGAGGTGAACTTCAGCCGACTGTCGACCTTTCCGCTTTTGGCCATACCGGGCACGCTTTGGTCTTACTCGATCGCCATCGATGTCCTTGGAGCCGTTATCGCCCAGATCGAAGCTTGCAGCCTGGATGAAGCGGTGCGTCGTCATGTGACCGAGCCGCTAGGGATGAACGACACCGGTTTCTCGGTCAGTGATCCGGAGCGGCTTGCCACACCCTATTCCGATGCCCGTCCGGCAGCCGTCAGAATGGGTGATCGTCATCTGGTTCCGGATAATGACGGCAACCTGCTGACGTTTGCACCGACCCGGCTGTTCAACCCAAAAGCCTTCCAGTCCGGTGGTGCTGGCATGGTGGGCACTGCCCCGGACTTAATTGCCCTTCTCGAAGCAGTTCGTCGCGGCGGCGCACCCGTCTTGAAAGGCGAAACGGCAAAAGCAGCGCTTTTCAACCAGATCGGCGACATCCCACGCCCAGGCAAGCCAGGGCAAGGATTCTCGTTCTTGGGCGCAGTGATTCAGGATCCGGTTTTGGCAGAGGTTCCGATGTCTAAGGGATCGATAACGTGGGGAGGAGTTTATGGGCACAATTGGTTTATCGATCCCGTGGAAGGGATTTCCGCCGCGATCATGTCCAACACGGCGGTCGAAGGCTGCTTAGGCACCTATCCGCGAGATATCGCTCGGTCGATCTACGACGCTTGACGCCTGTTGCGAGAAAGAGTGCAGCGGCTTTGCTAGAACGATGCGGCCCCGTGGTTGTTGTGACGCAATACGAATCTCACCCTATTTGTCGCCGCGCATTCGGCAGTCGCATTGTGCCAGCCCACATCCTCGTCAGAAACCGCGCTCTGTTGCCCCAATTCTTGTTTAGATACGCCTGCAAAGGGTCATTTTCTCACGCATTCCTTATCTGTACAAAGCACCTGAAAACGCGCGAGAAAACCATGGCAAAACGGCAAGTCGTCAATCCATCGCCGGCCCCCAAACGTCTTATCGGCTATGCACGCGTCTCGACCGACGATCAGGTCCATGACGCGCAGATGGACGAGTTGCGCGCCGCCGGCTGCGAGCGGATTTTCCAAGAGCACGGATCTGGTGCATCACGTGCCCGACCAGTTCTGACACGACTGCTCGGCGAGCTCGCTGCCGGCGACGTTCTGGTCGTTGTCCGGCTGGATCGCCTCGCCCGGTCTGTCAGCCATCTGCTACAGGTGATCGAGGACCCTGAAGACCGTGGCATCCATTTCAGGTCGATCCGCGATCCGATCGATACGTCGACGCCGCAAGGCATGTTTTCTCTCCAGGTCCTTGGTGCCGTCGCGCAGCTCGAACGAGCGCTGATCTCTGAGCGAACCAAGGCAGGCATTAAGGCGGCAAAAGCCCGCGGCAAGCTGCCAGGCAATCCTGGCCTTCGGGAGAGGCGACCGGAAGCGATCAAGGCAGTGTCGAGGGCCCGGGAAAAAATCTATCTCGATGAGCTGATCTCCTCCGCGCAAACTTGGCTTCCGACCGTTCGGCAACTTCGCCCAAAACATAGCTGGGACAATGTCGTGCGGGTCCTCAATCGCCGAGGCCATGACTGGACGGTGGAAAGGCTACGTCGCGCCGTGCATCGCATGGTCCGCGAAAAGCTGGCAGATCCCGAGCTATTGGTTCGCTCTCCGCGCCGCGTGCCAGAAGATCACCTGATGAAGCTCGTCGCGGCGATCGCAATTGCCGATCCCGGCCTGTCGCTGCGCGACATTGCCAGCCAGCTTGATCAGATGGGAGAGCGACCGGCGCGCGGCGGACGCAAATGGCAGCCATCGTCCGTTCGTAACCTGCTGGACGAGGCGCATCGGTTCGGCCTCATCCGTCATTGAGGGCACGGAGCATCTACCTCCCGATTGCGCGATTTCTCACAGCGTCCAGTTTTCAGGTAACGATAAAACTAGAACCGGTCTGAAAATGCCACCGGTGCTAAACAACAAGCAGAGGATCGATTATGTCCGCTCCGTTTATCTGCTCTGTCGTCGAACATGAGTGGCGCATGCTCAATGCCCTCCCGACCTTAAGAGCAAGCCATTCAATACTGTCTCGGCATGCTGGGTGGCCAGCATGTCGAGGTTGGGGGCATGCAGGCTGTCCGATCCGAACACCTCCTGGAATAGCACGCCCAGCACCATGGGCCCCACGATCGATATGGCGAACAACCCTGGATCGCCCGCGCGCACTTCTCCCCGGTCCTGTGCGGCTGAGACCAGCTCCGTCAATCGTCCGAGGATGCGAGCCACGACCTCGTCGTGCCAGATCCGCGCCAGATCGGGAAAAGCCCGGCTTTCCGCAAGAACCATGCGCACGATACCAGGGACGCGCCCGTCACCCATCCGGCCGGCCGCCCGTTTCAGCAGCACTGGCACTAGATCCGCGATGGAGCCATTGAACGCGGCCGAACTCTGTTCGACCGCCTCCAGATTGGCTGTCAGCGCCTCACGCGCCGTGGCGCGAAACAAGTCTTCCTTGGTCTCGAAATAGAGATACAGCGTCCCCTTGGCGACGCCCGCGCGTTTGGCGACGTCGGTCAGCTTAGCGCCGGCGAAGCCGTGTTCAACGAACACGTCCATCGCGGCGTTGATGATCTCCGCCGGACGGGCATCTTTCCGGCGGCGCCTCTTAGCTGTCGTGTCTGTCATGTGCTTTTTCTAACTTGGGAGCCTAAGCCTTCAGGATAATACCCCGATCAAGCAGGTACTTGTCGAGTGTGGCCGCCGATTGCTGAGGGTCTGCGATGGCCACGTAGGTATCGGGGCGTAGCAGATAGGCCGCGTTGTGCGCCAGCCTCGCCTTTTTGTGCTCTGGCTGCCAGCTGAAGACGTGAAGCGGAATGCCCTTGCCTTGGCACCAGCTGCTAAGATCGGCCTGGGCTTCGCCATACACATGCACCTGCCAGCCGATCGCCGTCAGTGGCGCGAAGTTATCGGCACCTGCAGCAGGCGTCCATGGCAGGCGATCACCGCCCTGCACGCTGCCAGCCTTGCCCGCGCTGAGTGGACTGTCGTCATAGCTGAGGGTCGTCTGGGAGACGATCCGGAACATATACTCGCGCACATTTTCGCTGCGATAGGCGACACTGATAAAAGTCGGCGCGATGCGCGTTCGCACGAACTCCGCAAAGCCGCCTTCGGCGGTTGCGAAGGTGAACAGCTTGTCGGTGGTTTCGACGAGCTTGCGAGCGAACGCCTGGCGCTCCGCCGCATAACTGTCGAGCAGGCTGTCGGGCGCCTGACCCTTGACCACGGCCGTGAGCTTCCAAGCCAGATTGATAGCGTCGAGGATCCCAGTGTTCATTCCCTGGCCACCGGCCGGGCTGTGGACATGGGCGGCGTCGCCTAGCAGAAACACCCGCCCGCGTCGGAACTGGTCCGTGACGCGGTGGTGGACGCGGTACGTCGAGAACCAGTTGACCTTGTCCACCGTGACATTGAGGCCTCGAATGGCCTCTTGGCCCACATCTTCGAAGCTCAGGGTTTCGGGGTGTTCGGCGCGCTCACCGCGCACGGTTCCGATCAAACGGTACTGGTTAGTCTCGCCGTAAGGCATGACCAGCACAAAATCAGACTTATCCAGAGCCACATGGGCCTCGCCCGCAGGGTTCACACCGCTTGCCACAACGTCCGCGACGTAAAACAGCTGCTTATAGGTACCGCCCTCGAACCCACCGCCGATCTGGTGGCGGACGGGGGAGCGTGCCCCGTCGCAGCCAGCGAGGTAGGCAGCCGAAAAGGTTTCTTCATCCCCATCACGATGCCTCAGGATAGCGGTGACCTGGTCGCCCTTGTCTTCAAACGACAGCAATTCGGTCTGGCGCTCGACCTCGATCCCGAGGGCGCTAAGCCGCTCGACCAGCAGCCGTTCATGCCGGTCTTGGGGAAACACCAACACGAACGGGTAAGGCGAGATCTCTTCGCCCGCGTCAGCCAACTGGACCTGCGCCTGCCGCTTACCGCGAGCCCACATGTTCATTGCCGGGGTCTTGTAGCCCGCCTTAACGACGGCATCCGCCATGTCGATCTGGCGGTAGAATTCCAAGGTGCGAGCCTGGACAGCCATGGCACGCGAGGTTTCGCCCGGGCCGCTGCTTTTATCGATGATCCGAATTTTAAGGCCCTGCTTCGTGAGCCAGAGCGCCAGGGCCAGGCCGGTCGGGCCCGCCCCGACGATGAGAACGTCTGTGGTTGTCATAGTTTTCTCCTTTTAATGACTTTTGGGTCATTAAAAGGTCAGTCCAGCCAAAAGTCAATGTCGCAGGTCAGCGCCAGATGCTGCCCGACTGCGGGAAGTTAGGCATTTCCGGCGGACTAAGCAGATTCCAACGATCTCGGCAGGCAAAAAGTGTTATGGATGCGAAGAAATGGAGTCCGCTTGTTAAGGCCGTTCGACACCAGTAAAGTCGTGGCCAAATAGCCCGCGAGCCGCCCATTCTAGAGCCCAAACCGCTGCCCTCCCCACCGATCCAGTGCTGCGCCGCTCGGATGAGTTATTTAGGTATCGATAGTTAGCCATCTGCTAGGGCTTTTCTTGCCATCTCGGGCCGGAATCGCTATATTTGACCGGATCTCGATAGAGGAAAGCCGATGTCTGAAACACAACTCTCCGTCCGCAGCACAAAGGCGAGAGACCTGGCCCATGCGATGGCGCGCCGCACCGGGCAGCCAATCAATAAGCTCGTCGAGCAGGCGCTCGAGCGCTACGATCTGGAACTGCGCCAACAGTCTGCTCGGGCGCCGATCGATGTCCTATCGGACTTGATGGCCGAGGGCCGGCGTGCTGTGCCGACCGGTACGACATCTGCGCATGACGATTTCTACGACGCATATGGTTTGCCACGATGATCGCTGTCGATACGTCGGTCATTCTGGCGATGGCCTTGGGAGAGCCGGAGGCCGAACGGTTCATATCATTGGTGGGTCGGGAGGCACTTGCAATCGGCTGGCCGACCCTGCTTGAGGCTCGAATGGTGCTGACAGGAAGAGGATTTCCAAATGCTTCGGACATCGTTGATCAGTTTATCCGGCTTCCAAACGTAACCGCGATTGCTTTCGACGAAAAGCATTATCGTGAAGCGGAACGAGCGTTCGATCGCTTCGGTAAAGGTCGCCATCCAGCCGCACTCAATATGGGCGACTGCTTTTCCTACGCTGTTGCCGCGGTCGCCAAGGCGCCGCTCCTGTTCAAGGGCCAGGATTTCGGCAGGACCGATGTGAAATGCCATCCCGCGTCGGCAAGCCAATGACACGCAAAGCCATCACCCAACCCGTCCCTGCCGATCCAGTGCAGCGTCGTGCCGAAGAACTCGATGCGATCCTTCCCTTCGACCGCCGCGACCAGCTGGCAACGCTGCTAACTGACGATGATGTCGCTACACTCAAGCATCTGGCAAACCAAGGCATGGGCGCCAATACGCTCAGGGCGCTTGCCTCCGATCTTGGCTACCTCGAGACCTGGTGCCGGCTTTCCACCGGCGCTCCCCTCCCCTGGCCTGCGCCCGAAAGCCTATTGCTCAAATTCGTCGCCCATCACCTCTGGGATCCGGCCGCGCGCGCCGAGGATTCGAGCCACGGCATGCCGGCACAGGTCGAGGACAGCTTGCGCGCCCAAGGGCTGCTCAGGGTCGACGGGCCGCATGCACCCGACACAGTGCGCCGTCGCCTAACCTCCTGGTCGATCCTGACGCGCTGGCGCGGTTTAACCGGTGCGTTTTCGGCGCCGTCGCTGAAGACGGCGCTCAGGCTGGCCGTTCGCGCCGCGCCGCGGCAACGTCGCCGCAAGAGTAAAAAGGCGGTGACCGGCGATGTCCTGGCGAAACTGCTGGCGACCTGTGCCGGCGATCGTCTCGTCGATCGCCGCGATCGGGCGCTGCTGCTCCTCGCCTTCGCCTCCGGCGGTCGACGGCGGTCGGAAGTAGCCGGGTTGCGGGTCGAGGACCTGGTCGACGACGAGCCAGTACGCGCTGATCCCGCCGACGCAAACTCCCCTCCCCTGCCCTGCCTGACGATCCATCTTGGCCGCACGAAGACGACCACGGCCGATGACGATGAACAGGTGGTACTGATCGGCCGGTCGGTGATCGCCTTGAAGCAATGGCTGGCGCAGGCCAGGATCGAAACCGGACCGCTCTTCCGGCGCATCGACCAATGGGGCAATATCGATCGGCAGGCGTTGACACCGCAATCGGTCAACTTCATCCTCAAGGCACGCGTCAAGCAGGCTGGCCTAGACCCGGAGGCGTTTTCGGCGCACGGGCTCCGATCGGGATATCTCACTGAGGCGGCCAATCGTGGCGTCCCTCTGCCCGAGGCGATGCAGCAGTCCCTGCACAGGTCAGTGACGCAAGCGGCGAGCTATTACAACAATGTCGAACGGAAGAACGGACGCGCAGCGCGACTTGTCATTTGAACGATTTGGTGGCCAATGCGTCGATGCTGGACGATCATTTAGATCGGAGGGCAGATTTTTGCGGCCGCTCGCATGACGGGCCCCAACCGCCATGAGCAATAGATGATGTTGCTATAACTCACAAATATTGCGATAGTGAGTTATAGAAGGGATGCCTATAACTCATGAAATGGAACTGGACACAGCAAGGCTGGCCGCAATTCACCTATGATGCGGCCGCACTCGAGCCGCTCGAACGCCGATTTCTTCTGTCATCGGGGGAAGTAATCGGCGCTGTCCGCCATATCAGTGACGAGGAACGTAATCTACTGCGGATCGAGCTTTTAAGCGACGAAGCGGTGAAGACCTCGGAGATTGAGGGCGAGATGCTTGATCGATTGAGCGTGCAATCCTCACTGCGCCGGCAATTCGGCCTCGATGCCGACAACCGGCCAATAAAGCCGCAAGAGCGCGGAATCGCGGAAATGATGGTCGATGTGTACGATTCCTGGTCGGTCCCGCTCAATCACGAAACACTGTTTCGTTGGCACGACATGCTGATGACTGGAAACCGCCATATTGGAACGATCGGCGGATATCGGACCCATGACGATGCCATGCAGATTGTGTCCGGCCGCCTCGATCGTCCAACCGTCCACTATGAGGCCCCGCCATCGAGGCAGGTGCCAGCGGAAATGGCGGCTTATACGGAGTGGTTCAATAGATCGGCGCCGAAGGGTGAAATCCCCCTGCCCGCGCTGACACGGGCTGGCATAGGCCATCTGTATTTCGAAAGCATTCATCCGTTTGAGGATGGCAATGGTAGGCTTGGCCGAGCACTTACGGAAAAATCGCTTGCGCAAAATATAGGGCACCCAAGCCTGATTGCGCTTGCCTATACAATCGAGCATGGCCGCAAAGCCTACTACGACCAGCTCGAACGCCATCAGCGCACGCTCGATATCACCGAGTGGCTGGTTTACTTCGGCGAGACCATCCTTGAGGCGCAACAGACGACCCTGATGCGTGTGGCCTTCTACATCAGCAAGGCGCAATTCTACGATCGGTTCCGCGGCCAATTCAACGAGCGGCAGGAAAAGGCCGTTGCGCGCATGTTCCGCGAGGGCCCGACGGGCTTTAAGGGCGGGTTGAGCGCTGAGAATTATATTGCGATCACGCGGACCTCGCGAGCGACGGCTACGCGTGATCTTCATGATTTGGTGGAGAAAGGTGCGCTCACGCGCTCTGGTGAGCGTCGGCACACACGCTATGTGCTGAACCTGTGGGAGATTAATGGGACGGAATAACCACTATAGCTGGAATGCTGGGATAATGTCGTGCGAGTCCTCAGCTGATCAGATGCCGGCAGACCTTAACCGCGCTTGCCAATCCCATAGTGATAGTCGCGTGGCTTGCGAAGTCTGACGGCCAATTCACGTTCACGGTCTGTAATCGTTTCGCCTTTCGACCGTTGTGATGAAGCTTCCCGGATCTGTGCCGCGCCAAGATTGGGCACTCGGCGCGGCCGCGGTGGGTGATCAATTTGCCTGGCGATCGTTGTGTCGATTACTGCTGCGCAGGCGCGGATTTCTGAAGCTTGTCCTGAAGTTTCTTAACGAGCGCCGGATCGTTCTGTGCAGCCGTTAGAATAGCCTTGTATTCTTCCACTGACATGCCCGGAGACGTCTGAACAGCCTGTACCATCTGTTTGCTTGCCTCGGTCTGTAGCTGTTGCTTCGCGGTCGGATCCGATGTTGCGCCGATCTTGGCCGAGTATTCCTGCCTGATTTTGTCCACCTGGAGATATGCGACCGTAAAAGCCTCGAGTTTTTGATCGCTCACGGTCGCAGCCGTACGATTGCTATCTGGTTGTCCTTGGGTAGGTTGCTTCTCCTGCGTTGCTTGCTGTGCGGACGCAGGACTGTTGAGAAACATCAAGCTCAAGACTGCAGCGGCAAACGGTGCGGCAGGGATATAACGAGTGATCATCTGAATTCCTCTCTCGTAGCGTGGGGGAGAACACCTCTTTGATGGCGTTGAGCGAACGGCGGCATGTCGCATTGATGTAGCCGTCGCTTAGGGTTGAAGAACGATCCGGCGACAATGTGGCCGTCAAACGTTTTCTATGGGGCGATAGCGCGGCGACCTGTTGACGGCCAAGCGGCGGCTTTATGGCTGTCGCCAGTTAATCCGATGCTTGTTGTCGCGGCATCCCGCTGCACGCGGCGGCAAGGTTTAACGACAACACCGGTCATACGATGGGCCGGTCGGTGTGTGAATAAGCATGGTGAAATACCCCCTGTGGCGCCCGCAAAAACAAACGTTTAGCGCACGTATCGGCGCCGGAACCCGGTACCGCATCACAGGTTGGCCATTTGATGAAACTGACGCCGCTCAATCTCCCGTAGCCAACATATCAACGTAGGCATGCGATAAAGGCCGCATGATGCCGGCCGCCGCACAATGGCGTTCGGTCCTCATTGCTGAACCTGACCGCTATGACGACGACGCAAGGAATTGACCAATGTCAAAAGCCGCGATAGTTCCAAGCGCTACGATAGGCCAGAGAACAGCAAATGTGATCGCGTCTCCGCTATTTTCGTATGGTGTACCTTCGAGAACAGCGAGATGATGCCCACCTGATCAAGTTAGATGCTGCAAGTGAGTTTGCCGCCAAGCGGCAGTTTATTAGCCCTCCGACGTCATTCTCGCACGGTGATTTCGACAAACCCAGCACGGGAGCAGTTGCCCCAGATTCCGGCCATCGAAGTTGGGCTGCGGCGATTGAGCGTATACTCACATTTCGACGATTTCCCCGGCTTCAGAGCACTGGTTTCTTTCCAGGATAGCTGCTCGTTGCCAGCGACCCGTCCCTTGATCAGGGTAGTGGCGCCCGACTTATCCCAACTCAACGTGGCGTTAAAATTATTATGATCGATCGACATGAAATGATCTACGCGGAAAGATAGTATCCTTTTTCCGTTTCGGACCGATCCCGAAAAACCATCTTTCAATCTTTCAATCAAAGCCGCATTTGCTGCTTCAGCTGTATCGGATGCTCTCGTTCCATTGGGAGGCTCCATGTTTGCGGCGAGTGCCGTTTTGAACATGGTTTCGGCGGCCCTGCAGATTTTGACAGGAATTTTCCCGTGGGGGAATAGAATCATCAGCCGTTTTTGCGCGTCTGACTCCACCGCCTTTCGCACATTTTCGGAAAACCCATAACGCGAACCATACTGGATGATGCCGACGTCGATGCGGTTCTCCCAATTGCTACGCGATCTTCCCCTTCGAGTGTCACATTTTTTGACGAGGACTGAATTTGCGACATAGTAACCAAGCTGGACAGCCGCGTCGACCGGGCCGCTTCCATTCAAATGGGGACTACTCTCGAATAGGTATGTGGCAGAAGTTTCCCCTGCATGCGCGACGACAGGCAGCTGAGAAAACAGGCAAGCCAGCAGAATGAACATTCTTAGCAAAAGAGCCCCCGATTTATGAATGGTAACGATCTTGCCTCTCTTGCCGATGGCCCGGTGCAGCTAACGCATAACCCGAAGCTGGGAAGATTGCCGTGACGGCCGGATCCGTCAATCGCGTGATTGAAATTGGAGAAATCAGGTGCATTAGGCGGCCGAGAGATTCGTCTGCACTTGGTGTAATCCAGTCGCCGAAGGTCCTGTCATAAATACGGCCCTTCCGTTTTGGACTCTCGATTGACTATCATCTTCCATCAACCGCAAACCGATTACCTGACTATGGCTTTCAACCACCGAACAAAAGCCGCTCGAACATGCCGTTTGGACTCTCGAAGAATAGATCTTTGAACAATTTTGAAACAACACGTGGGCGCAAACCAACGCTCTCGTCGATCAGCACTACCGAGAATTTTTTTATTTCGATGGTGATTGTGCGCGTATCGTCGCAGCGACGATACGTCTCCGAATCGAGCGAATTGAAGCCATTCTGTGTGGCCCATGCAGCGATAGCCTGCGCCGTCATGACGTGTCCTATTGCGGAGATGAAGACGGCGACCATGCACGTTCAAATCATTCCGCTACTCAGTGAATAGCTTGGGTGAATCAAAGAGATCCAGTGCCAAATTGACCAGGCCGTAAATTGTCTGAGGGCTGTTGCATGTTAGACTCACGTCTAAGGGCACGTGGCAGGCTTGCCGGCAATCCCGGGTGTGAATAAGCAGGGTGAAATAACCCCTGTCATGCCCGCAAAAACAAACGTTTAGCGCACGTATCGGCGCCGGAACCCGGCGCCGCATCACATAGGGTTTTGCCTACCCTACCCCTTTGGGCAGCCTATACCCTCGGCGATGGTGGTTGTATCGTTGGGCTGTTCACTACCCGGTGAACTTCTCTACGCCAGGCGTCCACGCCCCCAACCTGAAGACGCCTGCGGCCCTCTTAGATCGCAAGCCGACGGGGCTTCTGACGGAGCTCGAGTTTCGATAATTTATCCTTGCAATTGTGGAGCTGCACTCCATAACTGCAAGGATGATTGAGCGCCGAATTACCGCTTGTGCGGCGCCTTGAGCCTTGGCATGCGAACGTTGGCAAACACCTGGTCAAGTCACCACGGGTCTACGTTCGTGACAGCGGCATCACGCATACCCTGCTCGGACTGACCACCCAGGAGGACCTGCTCGGTCACCCGGTGGTTGGCGCAAGCTGGGAAGGGTTCGTGATCGAGACGTTGATAGCCGCAGCACCGGCCGGAACCGAGAGCAATTTCTATCGGACGTCGGCGGGCGCGGAGATCGACCTACTTCTCATCCCGCCAGGCGTAGTCCTTGGGCTATCGAAATCAAGCGCAGCCTGACACCGAAACTTGAGAAAGGCTTCTATCTTGCCTGCGAGGATATCGATCCGGCGCGGCGGATTGTCGTCTATCCCAGACAAGAGGTTTTTCCGCTGAAGAACGGTATCGAAGCGATGCCCCCCGCCTCGCTAGGAAAAAGCCTGCTTGATCTCCTTTAGGAGAAATGGCTTTTGTGGAGAGCCATGACATCAGTCATTACGACGTCTGCGCCACACGTTTACGCATCGAAATAGATGCGTGGCGCTTTCTTAGATCCCCGAACATGCTTATGCCTTGAAGCGATCGAAAGCGGTCAGATGCTGGATGGGTGGGTCGGCCTCCTCCCAGCGGTAGATCTCCGAGCGTAGGTAATGCAGTTCGTCACGCAACGCGTCCTCGTCGATTTCGATCCACCAGGACTTCGGCCGGCCATCGCTGCCATCGGACCAGCGATATCCCCTGCCCTTCAGATGATCCTTCATCTCGAACGGACTATGCTCGGCAAAAATACGAACCCGTGACTGCCCGCTGGTGCGGACCAACTCCGCGAATGGCGTCTCTTCCTCCCCCACATTGCGGTCAAGAACCTCAAGCAGGGCGAAACAATCGTCGATGGCGCGATGGCCGTCATGAAAATAGCCGGCCTGCCCAATCAAATATCCAAGCTTGGTGCCCTCAAAGCCGCGGGCATTCCAGTCAATTTCAGAAACCGAGCAGGCCCAGGCTTTGGTGGCAAAGACATTTGAAAACGCTTCACAGAACGGCCGATCGAAGCCGGCATTGTGCGCTATTACCAGATCCGCCGGCACAACCATTCTGCGGACCTGCTGCATGTCGATCATCTGACCCTCGACCATCTCATCGGTAATGCCGGTGAGCCGGGTGATTTCGGGAGGGATTGGCGTGCCCGGTTGTTGCAACCCACCATAGACGCCGATGACATCGCCGATGTGGCCAAAATCATCGAATGTGAAAGCAACCAGACCGATTTCGATGATCTCATCATTGCGATGATTGAGACCGGTCGTCTCGGTATCGAGGATCACGCCAACCCGCTGGAACTCCGGACGCCTGCTGACTGCGATCTTCCTTGGTACAAGCTTGCGGAGAATGCGGTACTGGCCGCCATCCTCGAGTTTGCGCACCATCTCTTCGTCCGTGAGAGAGGCAGGCACTGGCAACGATCGGCGCTTCCGGGCAGGCGCTTCACGCGGTTGCAATCGTGCCTCAACCGGCTTCGCAAACATGTCGAGTTGAGGGTCCATGCGAGCTTTCGATGATTGATGATCAGGCTTTAGAATAGAAAACAGTCAAACACCGGGCAACACACAATGCAGCTTTTGCACCGCTGCAGGTAGATGCTCCCATCATTTAGAGCTGTTAGAGCTGTTGTGCGGCCAAGGCGGTGAGCAGCGATGGCATATGCCACCGAAGTAAAGAAGTTGATCGGCGAGACCAGTACGCTTCAGGCGTTTTGCCTTCACTAAGCCTTGGGCTCGCCAGGCATGAGTGCAAGCAACATCGGCCCAGGGGAGGACTCGCCCTTTTCGGCCCGTCGCGTCAGATCACATAAATAATCGCCGCCCGAAATGATATCGTCTTTTTACGGCTCACAACCAGAGAGCCAAAAGGACTCCAATAGTCCCTGTCAACCTTCATAAGGGCGATGTCACGTTGTTTGCGGCTTAACGGTTGAGGGATAATTGGGCGAGGATGATCTCGACGACGATCAGTTACAAGAATCACCGCTTTTCACCGCAGATCATCGCCCATGCGGTGTGGCTGTATTTCCGGTTTCCGTTGAGCCTACGGTTGGTCGAGGAAATGCTGTTGGAGCGGGGCGTTGTCGTATCGTACGAAACGATCCGGCGATGAGGCTTCAAATTCGGGGCGGCTTACGCCAAGCAGTTGCGCAGAAAGAAGCCGTCGCAAAAGGATATCTGGCATTTGGACGAGGTCCTGATTTCCATCGGTGGCCGAAAACATTGGCTTTGGCGCGCGGTTGACCAGGACGGCTACGTTCTCGACGAGATCGTCCAGGCTCGCCGCGATACCAAGGCTGCCAAGCGATTGCTGGTCGGACTGTTAACGAAGCAAGACCTGTCGCCGAAGCGCATCGTCAGCGGCGTTGGTGCAGTGTTCGGCGACAGATCATCATGTGGTCTTTGATGGGCCCGCTTGTTTGGTTGCTCCCGCCGAGGCTGGGCAGCGAACGGATTTCGGGCGTCCGCTGGCGAGCATTCGGTTAAGGAGGGCGACCCCAATCGCAGCTTCTGTCTGTTGAGCAATGAATGACCGAGCACGCAAACGCGGTCCAATGACGCCTTTGTATCGACCGATCGCGGTTTCAACCAAAGCTCGTTTGCCATAGCCGGTGGGCGTCTGCCATTTCAGCCGGCCATTTATCTGCATGGAGCCGATGTGGTCGTCTCTCTGGCATGCGGCTTGGGCATTGGGCCGTTCAACCGCGTTCGAGCGCGGTGGAATGACGACCCTTGCGCCTGCGCTGTGACGCAGCACTGCGTCGTAGGTTGGAGTGCCATCATAGGCTCCATCGGCGGTGAACCGGCTAATCTCATCATCGATCTGATCAAGCAACGGCTCCAGCTGCGAGGCATCGCCGGCCTCCTGATCTGTCAGGCTATGGGCAATAATCTCGCCACTGTCGGCATCAACAGCCAGGTGCAGTTTTCGCCAGCTACGCCGGGACTTTGTCCCATGCTTTTCTTCCAGCCATTGGCCGGCGCCATAGACCTTGAGCCCGATGCTGTCGACCAGAACGTGAATGGGGCCATCCGTCACATGCTGCCGGTCGTTGCTTCTGGCCGGTGGCTTCCAGGTTCTGGCCCTGCGCCTGAGTGTCGTGTGATCTGGCACAGCCAAATCCAATCC
>Ga0307510_10001355_pt1 | contig 26728 bp, 17 predicted proteins | sample 12_EM_MG_FD_207224 | JGI IMG/M metagenome (GOLD analysis project Ga0307510, IMG submission 207224) | Populus trichocarpa ectomycorrhiza microbial communities from riparian zone in the Pacific Northwest, United States - 12_EM | ecosystem: Host-associated > Plants > Roots > Unclassified | place... | reverse complement strand
TTAAGAGTCCATTGTAGAACTTTCTAATGATTGGCATCAGAAGAATTTTCCTGATAGCTTCAATCATATTTTCAACTGGATTTTTGGAGTTTAGTGTTCAAACTCTTCTGATACATTCTCTGCCCTATTCAAAAAAATAAAAATATTTACCTAGCTAAAAAATATTTTTTTTGATTTTCTCTGTTTCTCTTGCTCAAAAATGATAACAAAACCATGCATCTTCACATAATGCTATAAAATATAAGCTCCTATAAAATGCAGTTGATGTAATTACAAATAACTAATAGCTTGTTTGTTTTTGTATTTTAAAAATATTTTTGAAAAAAATTAATTTTTTTATTTTTTATTTGTTTTAAATTATTTTTTTGTGTTTTTAGATTGTTTTAATGTGCTAATATAAAAAATAAATTTTAAAAAAAATAAAAAAAATATTATTTCAGTATATTTTCAAATAAAAAACACTTTAAAAAACAACATTTAGTCTTATAGTTTGTTTGGTATTGTAATGTAAAATGTTTTTTACTTAAAAATATATTAACATGAATATTTTTCAAATTAAATTTTTTTATTTTTAACATCAATATATCAAAATAACTAAAAATATATTAAATTAATATTTTTTTCTTACCAAATACATTTTTGAAATTCACCTTAATGCAATTTTGACAGTGAAAAGTGAAAAACAAACGGCCTTTACTTGGATTCCTTTGTATATGTACTTGTGGATTCAAATACCAACTAATAATATCTTACCATGTATTAACAAAAACTAAAACATAAATGTGTCTCATTAAAAAAAAAAAAAACTGTGAAAAAAACTGTAAATGAAAAAATTTGAATCATAATTTCTTATAATATAGTTATTTTTATTTTTTTACAATTAAATTGATTAAAAACTCATGTCATAAACTTTAGTTTTAGATATATGTTAATATTTTTTGTTAATGCGTGAGAGGATGAAAATATTGCCATACACAAAATTGAAATTCAAAATTTTTTTTTTTTTAAATAAATACCAAACCACTTTAATCAACCATCATTAATTATTAATTATGTGTTCTTAGTTTTATCCATTCCTCCTGTTAAGTGTTTATGCCGTGTTAAAAATGTTCATGACTTCAAACACTGAACGTCATAATTAAATTACATTCAAGCTGCACTTGCAAGTTCATGAACAGATCGTAGCAGAGTTTAGCTCATGCTTGGGAAGTGAAGATGCCAGAAAAACAAGCCAAACCAAGAAAAACAAGCTAGCAGGACTCTTTTCTCAATTCCAAAGTTTCTCTAACCTTTAGAAGTTCAGTGCGTTTAGACCAGGAGGACGGCCTTTGCTTTCCTGTTTCTCCAACATATGATCAGTAATTACTCCCAATATTCTATCCTCTGACACCAGCTTTTGGAACATCAAAGCAACCTAGAAATATGAAAAAGGCTTTTCTTTCTAGATAAAAGCTGAGACTGAGAAAATCTAGGTGAAGCCCACTTCTTAAAGTCTAATAATCTGTGACGTTCCCATTCTAGTTGAAGTTCGTAGCCATCTACCATTGTGTGAGGGCTGGCGCAAAGGCCAAAACTTTTCTGGCTCAAAAGTACTAATCTGCAAATATCACTGTACACGTAACCCAAGGATAGGAATTTGACACGGCCCATATTGAAAGAAGATCTGACTACTTGTTCGTCTACGCGGCGAAAACTGCAGTTGAAGCGCTTGAAACTATGCAGCAAACCGTGTAAATAAACAGCACTACTAGTTGCTTGCATCTGCAATAAAAAAAGACTGCAGTCAGATGCATGCAGACACTTTGCCGCCCCAAACAGGCAAGCGAAGAGAAAAGAACTTTTAAGAAAACGAGGAATGCAGTCAATAAATGAAAGAGAACAGTCAAGAGTTACTAAAGAGTATCGTTTCTATGAAATCAGTGTTGGTGTTGGTGTAGTTTGTAAATAAATAAAGAAAAGATGTTTATCCTATATTGAAAAGAAACACTCCTTCCTAATGTTTCTAAGTGTGAGTTTCTATTGTGTAGTAAATTAAGCCATGATGAACAAACTCTTCTATTTGGCTTCCTAATGTTATTATATGGATATTTATAATATCATTTGGAACTTGAAACTTAATATGAATAGTCATAATGTTTGATGAATAACCATAGTGTTTCATCAATAGTCATAATGTTTGATGAACAGTCATACTGTTTCATCGATATGTTTCAAGTCTATAAAAGCATGTTACTATACAGAAAAGAAATAACAACAAAAAAGAGACATATTCTTTTCTTGGTCTTATCTTCTCATTCTTTTAGAGGTTTAGAGGGCTTAGTTGTATCCTGGAGGTATTGTCTCTGTGTGGGATAAATAAACACCTTAAAGATAGTGTTTTCACGCCTCTAAGCCAACTTCATATTTGTTTCCATCCTAAATTTTCCTAACAATCAGTATGGTAAATTGATATTGAACAAAATAGAGTGATTAAAGGGAAGTGTAAAAACCTAGAAATCCACTAGACTACCCTTGAAATCCATAAGAAATTAAGGCTCTGGAAATCCTCAAACAATGGCCAGGAAGAGACAACAGCAGTCCCTTTTGCAGGGCTCTTGTTTTTCTCCAGAAGACTGCGCTTCTATATTCTTGTTCTTCCTCATTTTAACAGTGGTTTCAATTGAAAAAACAGGCTAATTGTAGTATAATAAAAATGGAGGGAATTAAGGGAAAGGAGATTCTTGAAATTTAAAACAATTAAGCAAAGGTTCCACGCCTCAATTGGGCCTCGTCAGATTTCTTGGACTTCATCCTACACTTTCAAGACTTGTAATCAAGACCTTGAACTCTGTCATAACATACATTTTGTTTTTATCCCAAGACATTTACCAATTACAAGTTCACAAAAACCAAAGTAATTCCATTCATTTAAGAATTTTAAAAAATATCGAGCCAACTGGTGGCAACTTGGCACACATGCTATTTTCATTGTATTAATTAGCCATATGATGGAAAAGAAGAACCCACTCTAAAATGGAAGTCTTTAGACTCTTTACGGCGTCGACTTCCATTTCTGAAAACAGAAAGAAGAAGAAAAGGAAAAAGTCTATCGATCAGAGGCCACTTTCTCTCTGAAAAGCAGCTAAGCTCGAAGGAAAACATGCATGCCTGTATATCTGTGTGCGCCTTCGCAATACATCAATGGCTTGGAATGGATTGGACTGGACTTCAGAAGGTTGAAGAATGACTGAGCCCTTTTCTTTTCGACCTAGATGGATGCCTGCACTATTGGCGGGTTTACTTTTTATATTCATAAAAAATGTTGTAAAAATTTATAATAGAAAAAATAAATTTTTTTAATATTAATAATATTTTTTTAAAAATTTATTAATCATATTAAAAATAATAATATTTATAATACAAATGATAATATTTTTAATATTCATACTATTAATTATAATAAAAATAATAATATTTATAACACAAATAATACTATTTTTAATATTCATATTTAGAATTATAATAAAAATAATAATATTTATCACATAAATAATTATATTAAGAATTCCAATGATGATTATAACACAAATAATAATATTTTTTTATATCAATACTTTGAGTTATAATAAAAATAATAATATTTATAACACAAATAATAATAATATTTATAACACATTATTGTATTAAGAAAACCGATGTGAGGTTCGACGTGGACGTGTCCAGGTCCAACATGGGGTTAAGCGAGTTGGACATGGTCACATCTAAACCCGACCGCGTCCAAACAAAATGTGGGGTTGGGCGTGGACACGTCCAGACCCCACATGGGGTTGGGCGGGGACGCATCCAGGCCCAACCTGGAGTTGGTCGCGGTCGCGTCCAGACCCCACATGGAGTTGGGCGGGGACGCATCCAGGTCCACAATGGAGGTGGTCGCGGCCGCGTCCAGACCCAATGTGGGGTTGGGCGTGGACGCGACTAGGTCCAACATATGGTTGGGCACAATCGCATCCCCACCCAACATAGGGTTAGGCGTGGACGCGTTCAGGTCCAACATGGAGTTGGTCGCGGTCGCATTCAGACCCAACATGGCGTTAGACGCGGTCTTGTCCAAACCCAACCTGGAGTTGGACGGGATCGCGTCCAGACCCAACGTGGGGTTGGGCGTGGACTTGTCCAGGTCCAACATAGAGGTGGACGCGGTCGTGTCCAGCCCAACGTGGGGTTAGGTGTGGACGCGGTAAGGTCCAAACCCAACATGGGGTTGGACACGGTCGCGTCCAGACCCAACGTGGGGATGAGCGTGGAGCCGTGAACGCGTCTAGGTCCAACATGTGGTTGGGCGCGAACGTGTCAGGCCCAACTTGGAGTTGGACATGGTCACATCCAGACCCAACGTGGGGTTGGGCGTGGATGCGTCCAGGTTCAAAATGGAGTTAGATGCGGTCGCGTCCAGATCCAACATGGGGTTGGGCGTTGACGCGTCCAAGTCCAACATGTTATTACCACCAAAGAAAAACCATATAGTTGATTTGAAGGATAAAATTAAAAATTATTATTATTATTATTTGTGCCATAAATATTATCATTTTTATTATACTTGAAGATATATATTAATATTAAAAATATTATTATTTGTGTTATAAATATTACTATTTTTATTATAGTTCAAAGCATTAATATCAAAAATATTATTATTTGCTGTACAAATATTTTTATTTTTATTATAATTGAAAGTAATAATATTTATTTTTATTATAGTTCAAAGTATTAATATCAAAAATATTATTATTTGTGGTACAAAGATTATTATTTTTATTATCATTGAAAGTATTAATACTAAAAAAATATTATTATTTGTGGCCCCAATGCATAAGCAGGGCAACCCAAGCGCCAGGTCTCGTCATGTGGCGCGCGGGTCAGGTTGTGCGCCCTAGGCAAGGCAGCCCATACACTAGGTGTCCGTAGCCCCAGTATAGAACAATGCAATCTATAGTAAATTCACTCACAATGTACAGTAACCCGCGATACAGTGAAACACTGATCAATTTTAATTATAGTTAATATAAAGACCCAAAAACTAATCTTGAATTATGCAAAACGGTCCACTCTAAGTAATACTTGGAGACTCATCCCAGTGTGATAACAATGGGCAATGATGAGAGGTATGTTTTATTTTTAGTTTTAAAAGTGTTTTTGAAAAACAATTATTTTGTTTTTGCTTTAAATTAATATTTTTTAATGTTTTCAGATATTTTGATGTGATGATGTCCAAAATAATTTTTTAAAAATAAAAAAAATATTATTTTGATGTATTTTTTAATAAAAAAAAACTTTAAAAAATAACCACTACAACATTCTCAAACACGTTGAATATATTATATGATAATGACAAGTGCTTCACTAGGCTGGAGGTTGTTTTTTTATATTTCAATCATCAAACACTGAAATTGAACTTTATATGTGCATTTTCGTTATAAATGGAGGCATTTTGATATAAAATGTTCTTTTTAAAAAATATTTTATGTTTAATCTGAGAGATTTTATGTCAAAAATCAAGTTTTTAAATAATTTATATATAAATTTCTAAGATATTTTACTAGAGAGTTTGGTATGCGTATTCTTAAATGTCCTCCTGAAATGTAATTGCGTGATTGCTAGCTAGAAATATGTTTGTTGGGAACATGATTTTATTTTTATTAGGTTGAAAGTGAAAAATCCTAGTAATTAATGTGTTAAACAACAACACGATATCGTTTTAATATTCTGGTTGAGCATGAAGTAAGTTTATTTATTTATTTTTATTTTCTCTTAAGAAATGGGAGAAAATTTATTTACATTTTGCTACAACGACGAGCAAGGGCACCAACCCCAAGCAACCAAGAAGGGAAAAGTCAAACATTTATAAAATAAAATACATGGCAACCTTGAGGGACTCCACTCGCTTTCCTCGCTTGTTATTTTTTTTTCCCTTGCCATTTTTTCTCAGCTCTTGTGCAGGCAAGGAAGAGGTGACTTTAGTATTAGATTAATGTTTATATATATATATATATATATATATATATATATATATATAAAGTATACCAGGAGAGCAGGGAGGGTTGCCGACTTGTCGGCTAAATGCTTCCATGTAACAATGATCATCTTAACCTTAACCCCTACGTAATATTCCCATGCAAAGGACGGACAGCCCTCCCTCGTCTTCTTTATTATTTTAATATATTCCTTCCATGAAAAGAAATTATTTATTCAAGTTACAGTTATGCACAATCCATGTCTCCTCCTCCTTGGTTTTGCTTCGACTAAAAAATAAATAAAGCATGCAGAAGACATCAGGGTGGAAAAGTCGGTTGCTATTGGACGGATCGGGCGATTAATGTATAAAGAAATGATTAATCAACACAGCAGCAAGAAATATCACACTTTTGGATTTCACATTTCAGATCTGCGACATATATATAATTATTGATGTAGTGTTGTATACCGTGATATCAATTTAATTAAAAAAAATATTTAAAAAAAATATTTAGATTTTATGATATGTCACACTTTAAAAGTATAACATGTTAGGTTAGTATAGTTCTAAAACACGACATGTTTAAATGTCGCTTATTTGAAACACAATAATTATAGAACATCAATCTGAAATTTACCCCTTGGTCAATTTATCATTAACATTTGCTCTGGGGTCAGGTGGTCTTTTCACCATAACATAAATGTCTTTTGAAGATTATGCGATGTTGTTTCGGTGATTGCATTTTGTTATACACAGTAAATTTACTAACATAATCCTTGAATAAAATAATTTAATGCCTTCTGCAAGGGTATTTTTGTATTTTCATATTTTATAAAACAGTTGAATTACTACATTACCCTTACAATTTAAATTTTTTAACCTTGGCTTTAAGGCTCAGTTGTAATTTCGTCATGGTTTGTTTGTTAATATTGTTTAGTCATGATGGATTTTTTTTTTGCACAAAAAAATAAAAAAAAGTTGTTGACGTTTGTCTCGCACGCGTCAATCACTCCGCCACATTCTGAGAGTGCATGCAGCTTGCTCCAACAGTTGGAACCGTAATTCCAACATGCTATTTGATTTGTCTCAGTGTCATTTTCCTCTCTGGGTGGCACGTGTATGGTGATTCAATGTGGTTTGACCCAAAATTGCTTTTCTTTTCTTTCTTTCTTTTCCTTCATTTTCTTTCCTAGATTGCATGCTGGCCATGCAGAAATTCATATCAACCCTTCAATTTATTTTTTCTTTTGATTTAGTCCATCTTCTCTTATTTTCACTTGTTTTATTTGCATTGATTATTTTTAATTGGATTTTATTTTTTATTTCCTCCATGGTCATTTGATTTTTTAATTTATTTACAAATTTGGTCCTCATTTTTTTAATTTCTATTTATTTTGTTTTGAATCATTTTCTTGATTAATTTGTTTTTATCTAATTCCACCCCTAGGCATTTATTTTCATTTAATTTCTATGTTAAATTTGGTCCTAATTCATTCAATTGCTATTTTTTAATCATTTTCTTAATGGATTTATTTTTTAAAATTTCATCCCTAAACATTTAATTTCATTTGATTTTTTCAAAACATTTAATTTCATTTAATTTTTATGCCAAATTTATTCCTAATTCTTTTAATTGTCATTTTTTGTTTTCATTAATTTTTTTCTCAATTTCATCCCTTAAATATTTGTTTGATTAAGAATTTTACTTCTTTATTTTTTTCGGATTTACCTTTAATGGGTCATTTTAGTCTCATGAATCGAGTAATAAATCTAAATGATTAGCCTGGATTGACTTTTATTTTTTTAAAAGCAATTTTTTTATTTTTTTTCCGGTGTTTTTTCACTTTTCTATTTATAAGGTCATTCTAATTTCATGTCCTAGGTCATGTGTCTGATTTGTTGACCCGAGTTGATTGCTGGGTTTGCTTGAGACTTTTTTTTGTTATTTTTTTCTTTGACGAGTTTTTTAAATCTATATTTTTAAATTGGTTTATAGTAAACTTCTTGATAGTACTCAAATCCAAGGTTTCATGGGTTGCAAACTTTTTAAGATTTGATCATGTTTAGGATTTTGTCTGGGTTTCCTTAGTTTTTACATATGTTTTCAATTTCACCACCTTTGATTTTTTTTATATTTAAAATTTGATTCTTATTCTTTTAATTGATATTTATTTATTTGGAATTATTTTTTATTTTTTTCATTGAATTGTATCCTCATTGGGTTTTTTCTATCAAATTTTATCCTTATTTTTTTGGTTGTTTTTGTAGGTTTTTTTATTAATACTTTTCAACCAATCTCATCATTTAAAATTAAATTAATAAAAGATTTTATGGATGCGACTTTTAGAAATTTGACTAAGTTTATGAGGTACGCCATGTTTTTTTCTTAATTGACGTTGTTTTATTTTTTATCCTTTTTTTTTTACTTTTGTTTTGTTATTTTCTTCAATTTAACTATATTGAGTTAGCCCTCAACAATTTTTTTTCTATTTCACCCTTTCATTTTTTAATTTATAAATAATCTATCATGTTACAAATAATTTTTAATTTTACCCCCTATGATTTTTTTAATCTTTCATGTTTGATCCTAATTATTTTATTTGTATTTTTTTTTATTTGTGATAATTTTTTTATATAATTCATTCTCATTAAGTTTTTTCATGTCAGATTTTAGCCCTGTTTTTTTTATTATTCCTTTTCTTTTGCAAGTTTTTTATTAATAGTTTTTTCAACGATTATAACCTTCAAAATTAAATCAGATTATATTTAAGTTTTGATTAAACTTGGATCCATGATTTAACGAGTTGCAAGTTTTTTAGATCATACTAGATTTAGAGGTTCATTTATATTTGCTTGGTCCCCCTTCTTTTTTTATGCTAATGTTTTTTTTTATTTGAAATTTGGCTCACTTTTTTTATTCGGTTTGATTAATAGTTGATTGTTTAATAATCCAATTAGGCTCGAGTGTATTTTTTTTATTGTTTTTTTTGTTAGTTTTTTTGTTTTTATTTTGTTTTTCATAAATATTTAAATTACTAATTTAACTAACTAATGGCATGAGATTTGAATTTTTCTTAATCTACCACTTTTTTTTGTATTAAAAATAAAATTTATTCGGACCTCGGCAACAACATGTCTAGTAATTTTCTACCCATCATTAACCGTCCTGCCCCATATGATATCTTTCAAGCTTTGGTTGGAAGAGACTTCCTCAGACAGAATTAATTAACATTAAACCAAGCACAAACGATAAATAACAACTGCAGAGTGTCAGATATATTAGTTTTTATTGGGGATTAAAAAACAATTCATCTCGAAACTTGAACCCATTGACCAATTGAGAAGCAAAACTTGGCCCCGAGGAGTATTAAAATTGTGGTCAAAATAGTAGAAGAAGATGCATATGAATGTGTGTCCTCAATGATTGAAGGTCACGTTAGTTCCAAGAGGTGTAAAATTTTATTCAGCCTCCCTTGCCGACATTGAGAAGCATCTCTCGTGTTTCAAAGAAATTGATACTTGTATTTTATGAATTATTAGAGAGATACTTTGATCGAGTGTTGTGTTGTTTGTCTTCAATTTTCTTTTGTTTAAGTGTTATCTTCCATGGCTGCTGCATTCATTGATGAATCAAGAGTTAAAAGTTATTTGGGAGCTAGAATTTAGAGGTTTTTTCAAAGATATTTTGTGAGAATCCCTTGAAAATTAATTTTAAAAATTTGAGAAGAATTTTAAATATTAATAAATTAAGACTACCGAGCAATTTCTAAAGTATAATTGTTAAACCCAGTTCAAAGATATTTTGTAAGAAGAATTGAAAACTAATTTCAAGAGTTCAAGAAGAATTTTAATTGTTTAAAATATTTGTATATTAAGACTACTCTCTATAACATAGTTGTCAGATTCAATTTATAAATTGATTCAAAAAAATTTGAGTTGTTTCTGAGTTGTTCGTGGATCACCAGGTTAACACAAGTCAATTATTTTTATTTAAAATAATGTCATTTTATTTTATTTTATTAAAATCTTTTTGAGTGACCAAGTCGAGTTTAAGCCGAGTTTAGTTAAGTTAATTTGTTTGGATCAATCAGTTTTTATCTAGTCAATATCTTTTTTTTATTCAACTTGAAACTTGATTTGAATCAGACTTCATATTAAAAACTTTATGAATCAACTCATTAAATTAAACTAAGCTTAACAACCATATTCTAGAGTAGTGGTTACATTTGATAGCATTTTACCATGAATAAAGGAGGTAGGAAGATAGCACCAATTAGGTGGTAGCTACATTTCAGTCCTTCCTTGAATCCAAAAAGAGAGAAAGAAAATAACTTCTTCTTCTTCTTTTCCCACCCTTTTAGAAGGGAAAAAAAGGTTTAATTGTAACAAAGAAGGTTTAAGCGAAACTGAACATGATGAGCTTTTCTTTTTTCTTTTCTTTTCTTTTTTGATTAAATTACTCAATGCATTCATTATTTCTCTCCTTACCAAAAGCAACCAAAATTGATTTCCCATCATTTTAGAAAATTCAAATGATTTTATCAATTATATAATAAGCAGATAAAAGAATATCTTAAACGAATGAGAAAGATAATGTAGTCAAGTCTTTAAACTTCATGCAAAAATATAATATTATGTTCAACTTATCCATAAGATATTCCAATTGGCCAAAACAATAGGCACAAGATGTATTCTTTCAATGATTTTGAGTTATCATTATACATAGCTAACATAACTTGTTATTATTGTTATTAAATTGATGAATGCTTTAGAGCTAACTAAGTAGCTTTTGGATGATATGTCTAGAAGGATTAATTAAATTGGTCCTTTCATGAGCTACCTCTTAGGCTAAAGTGTGCAGACTTTTTCTTTAGGCTTCATGTTTCTTACAACACAAGTCCCTTGTTAGAATAAGAGATTCTCTAATGCTTAAATCAGTAAATATATGAGAAGAAAATAATGTACATAAAGATAAATAATGTGAAGAATAGGAAAAAAATATGTATAAGGAGTAAGAGTAATATGAGTTGTGAATGACTTTTACTTACCCAACTTAGCTTTTTATTTTACTTTGTGAGTAAAAGTATTTATAGACCTTCATCACGCCATCTTATCTCATGGTGAGTGGTGTTGCAGATACCTTGTGGTGCGTTGAGTGCTCGTTGTACCTGTGTAAAGAATTTGTGTGTGCAAGGTGCGTGTGCATTAGTGAAGGTGCTAGTTATGCCTGTACGGAGAATTTGTATGCTCGAGATGTGCGTGCATCGGTTAGTGGTGTGCAACTTCTTAGAACTTGAAAAAAAAATACATTGAGGTATGTGCCCAAAGCAAACACTAAACAACCCAAGATGATTTACGAGTGGATGAGGGAGGGATCATTTAGGCCAGGTCGAAATGGCCAAAATACAAGCCATATGGGCATGTCCAAAATCGCTAGAGTTTCTTTTTTTAGTTAATTTTTTTGTGCACTGTCACTTTGCACCCCTCAGGAGGAAAAGAAATTGTCAAAGTACTGCATCCTTTCGATTAAGAAAAAAGAAAGAAAGAAAAGGGAAAACCCCTAAAAAAGATAGCAATATTTAAAATTATTCTGGATCTGAAGACTACCATCCTTTCACATTAGATCCAAACAACTCCTAACAACCACAGAGAGAACAAAAATAATAAAGATATCACCTAAAGTAATCAATCATAATTAATCACCCAGACATAAAAGCATATTAAAAAAAACCTCTTCCATCCTTTTTCCCTCTGCATTAATCATTGGTGATTAACACCCTATGGACAACAAAACAGTGGAGGTGTTCTGTGCCAGCAGAAAGCCACACCCACCTTCCTCTGTGCAGCATAGAAACCAAGGCTTTTTGTTGCTCTCCCTCGCTCAAATCTCCTTTGAGGTGAGTTTTACTCGGACAAAAACATTGAAAATTCAATAAATAGATGACAGGCAATGCCTAGCTTGACGTTCGAGGCCCAGCATTCCCACCTCCCCTACTGTCTTCAATGGAGTTCTAGCCAGAGATTAGTGTGTTCATGCTTAATGGCGCACGCAGACTAGATCTTAATTCAAGAGATAATAATGCCAGCATCTTACATCTAATATATGACAAAAACCATGAACGTGCTCAAATAAATAGTAATATTTACCATCACTGTAGTTTTTTTTTTTTTTTTTCTGTCATAATGGGTGCATAGTAAAACATCTAATATAAACCCAGCTTGATTTATAACTCAATTCAAGACTCAAATCTCGAGTTATGTAAGTTAATTCACGGGTTAGCGAGTGTTGATCGAGGTTTTGAATACTTCTTTTTAAAGATATTGTTTTGTTTTTACAACATTATTTCAGTAAAAAAAAAAATCAGATAATGTTTGGTATTGTGGTATATAATATTTTTTAATTTGCTTGAATATGCAATAAGATTTATTTTTATTTTTAAAATTAACACATCAAAATCATTAAAAAAAACTAAAAAAATTTAATTTAATATTTTTTCAATTAATTCATGTTTTTAAAATACATAAAAAACATAAATTACCGATCCATATAAAACAGGACTTGAACTAGGTTTATAGTGGACAGACCTGTTTGTTTTTACATTTTAAAAGCGTTTTGAAAAAAATTCATATTTTTTTATTTTTTTATTTACTTTAAATTAATATTTTTTGGTGTTTTTAGATTATTTTAATGTGCTGATGTCAAAAATAATTTTTTAAAAATAAAAAAAATATTATTTTAATATATTTTTAAATAAAAAATATTTTTAAAAATAACCGCAATTATATTCCATAATACAGTCTTAACCTATGTATCATAACTATTCTCTAAGAAATACAGTAACCTTGAAATCATAATGTTTTCAATAATTTCTTCTTTTTTATATAGAAAAAAGGTCAAACAGACATTTCCTTTATCTTTCTTGCTTCCTCTCCACTTTCCTCCACACGCACTCTACTTTTCTCTCTGCTTTTTTGAGCTCATCCACACCGCATTCTTTCTCCTTGCCACTTTTTTTTTTCTCTCTGTTTTTTTTTCCATACTTCTGAATTGAGCAACCTTCAAGAACTCTTCTTATCATCATTACATGTCATTTTAACTCCAATCTACTTTCACCTTCGCTTCTTTATATGTCCGAAAGCATAGCAACACACCTCCCTCAAGATAGATTTTTTTGTTTTGTTTTGTCAGGCAAATTAATTTCCACTCCTCTATAAGTTTTCTTTCTTGGTTCTTAGTTTTGACTCTAATTCTTCATCTGGGTCCTCTAAACTTTTCTGAGATTCCCTTCAGTTTTTCCTCTCTTGCTGTCAAGATAATTGCTTGTTGTTTTCTTTCCTCTCATGGAAAAAGACAAGTTGTTTATGAGCGAGGGAGCCAACACAGCAGCTCCCATTTGGAATTCTTGCAGTTTTGGAATGGAAATGCAAACCGATGAGCTGAATTGCAGTTCAGGGCAACTTGCCAATTGCTTTCTCAATCCCAATTGGGACAACTTATTGGATCAGAGCGATCCCTTTGAGTCTGCTTTGAGCTCCATTGTCTCATCTCCAGTGGCATCCAGTGTCAATGCCAACGTTATTTCTAATGCTGGCGTTGGTGGTGACAGTGTTTTGATCAGAGAACTTATTGGAAGACTAGGAAACATTTGCAATTCCGGCGACATGTCTCCACAATCCTACATTAACAACAATAACAACAGCACCAACACTTCTTGTTATAGTACCCCATTGAATTCCCCTCCAAAGCTGAGTATTTCAATGATGGATTCACAGATGAGAGGAAATCTGCCAATTCTTGGAAACAGCTTAGTAAACCATCCAAGTTTAGCACCATTTCCTGCTGACCCTGGATTTGTAGAGAGGGCTGCTCGATATTCTTGCTTTGGAAGCAACAATCTTGGAGGCCTAAATGGACAATTCGGATTGAATGAATCAGAATTGATCAATAGGATGATGCCCCGAGTAGAACCTGGTAAGCTGTCGAGAGTTTCGAGTAACAATTCAATGAAGGTCGCTGGATCGCAAGCAAATGTTCAAGAAAGCAATAAGAGCTCACCCCAGGATGGGAATTTGAATTCTGATAAGAAATTCAGTCGGTTGTCAAGACCTTCAACACCAGAGAATGGAGATTCCAGGGAGGAATCTTCAGTGTCCGAGCAGATCCCGGGTGGGGAATTGAGCATGAAATCCCAGACTGATGCCAATTCCAGGAAAAGAAAATCAATTCCCAGAGGAAAAGCCAAAGAAACTCCCTCTCCCTCTCCCTCTGCTTCTGATGTCAAGGTAATGTACACAATTCTGTTTCTCTGTGCAGACCTCTGTTGAGATTTACTTCGGGAAACTAATGGTTCAGCTTCGTTTCTCAGGTTGCAGCAGAGAATGATGAATCGAGCGCAAAAAAAAGCAAATCAGAGGACACTAATGGGAGTGACAAGGATTCAGCAAAGGCCATGGAAGAAGAAAATGGAAATCACAAACAGAAAAAAGACAATTCAAACCCGCCAGAGCCACCAAAGGACTATATCCATGTCAGAGCCAGAAGGGGTCAGGCTACAGATAGCCACAGTCTTGCTGAAAGAGTACGGATTGATTAAACTTTGTTCTGTCATCTGTTTTTCGGACACTGATAGATTTGTATTAACATGTCCTTGAATTTTTTGCCCTTCTTGAATGGCCAGGTTAGGAGAGAAAAAATCAGCGAAAGAATGAAGTTTCTTCAGGATCTTGTTCCTGGATGCAATAAGGTGTTTATAACATGCTAAATTTGTGGGGTTTTATTTATTTATTTATTATAAAGCACTTTTCCTGCAATGAAATTATAGAAATTAGATGGGGTAAAATCTTCTAAATTTTGGCTTGAATGTTGTTGATTTGCAGGTTACTGGGAAAGCAGTGATGCTTGATGAGATTATAAACTATGTGCAGTCATTACAGCGCCAGGTTGAGGTAATATTCAAGTCTGCATAGTTCCCTCCTTAAATTTAATGTTTACATGGATAATTTCTGATTGGATTTTATCACTTGCTGATGCCATTTGCAGTTTCTGTCAATGAAGATGGCAACTGTGAACCCGAAGATGGAAATTAACATGGAAACTTTCTTGTCCAAGGATGTAAGCTGATCTTTCAACCTGTTCTGTGTCTGTGACAACCAGTCTGAACTTTCATGTCTAATGATCACTGCATTCAATTCATGTTGCAGATTTTCCAATCCCGTGGATCCATGCCACATGGTCTTTATCCATTAGATTCCTCCACGCCGGCATTCCCTTATGGTTACCAATCCCAGCAAGGGTTAGCCCTACAAGATGGCATGTCCAGGAATGCAGAATCCCAGTTCTCTATGAACCCATTAAATGCTGCATTGCGGCGAAGCTCGAGTATGCAGTTGCCTGCCCTTGATGGCTTTGGTGATGCTTCTCATCAGGTAATTGATAAGGAAACATTGCTGATAATCCCCATACCATTTTGGATGGCCTACACCTGCATGTTCTCATCACAGCTAGAATTTTATTCTCCAGGCCTCAGCAATGTGGCAAGATGATCTTCAAAGTGTTGTGCAGATGGGATATGGTCAGAATCAGCAGCAGGACTTTCAAGGTAAGCAGAATTTCAAGAAAAGTCTGGTTAAGTATCAAGTTTTGGTAGCTTCACAGTCCAAAAAGCTGAAATCCATAAATTGTATGATGCAGGCTCAGTGCCACCAACTCAGATGAAAATTGAGCTATGATTTAACCAATAAACAGTCATTGATTCCACTGAGGCCCCCCCCTCCCCAGAGAGAGAGGCCTGCCTCAGAATGTACAGCCAGGTTCCAGTTTGCATCATCACTCTTTAGCAAGGAGAAAGACAACTTACTCATCATCTATATATTTATATATATTTATGTTTTTTCAGTGATTTAAGCAACTGATTCTTTGGAGAGTTCTTATATAGAGCTCCTTACATTGTAAAATCTAGAACTAATTGCAGTCATTGGTGCTATCCAACTATTTATTCTACAATATAGCCTATAATTACATTTAATGTGTAACAAATTAAGGTGTGATGGAGGTTTGAGAGGGGGTTTTTTGTAAGCTTTTTTTTTTTCTCCAACTTTGTGTATTATACCTTACCATTGAGAAATATTATCAAATATTCATTCAGTTGACATAAACTCCCATCAAGCCTGGCTTCACTTGGTAGGTGGGATCTAGAATCCGGGTTCGAGATGAGTTTTATAAAATTTTAAAGGAGTTGACTTGATTTGATCCGATAAAAATATAAACGAGTTTTTGACCCAATCAAAACCTTTTTAACTTCTTTAAAAAAATTATTTTTTTCAAGACCATGTTTTTAATATATATCTCACATGTTTGATCTTTGAAAGGTTAATTATAGCTAAGTGTTTAACAAAATTAATCAATTAGTTCTTGTAGTTTCAAAAATTATTATTATTATTTAATCCTTATATCTTAAGATTTGTTAACAAATCAGTCCCTTGGTCAATTTCATTTTATTTTAAAACATTATTAATTATTCCCTATATTTTAATATTATAAGGACTAATTATTTTCTCATTAAACTACAAGCACTAGTTTATAATTATCTCATATTTGAAGTAGTTGCAGGACTCCCAAATTTAGATAACTTTCTTTCTCAACTTTCTCATCCTCAAAACAAAAGCTTAGGTTATTAAACCTAGATTATCCTGGCGGATTGATTTAGACTAAACTCGGTTAAAAGTTTATTAAATTTTTTTAAAAAAATAGATTAAACTATCTTATCAATGACTTAGACCTTATTCCAGATCAATCCGGGATATTATGTTTAATAAGCATGCTTAAAACAGTATAAAGATAAGGAACTTGTATAACATTGCTTTCAGATTTAGCTGGAAAAATATTTGAGGGGTGGGATCTGGTCCTGCTATGGGATGATGAAATTATTATTATTATTATTATTATTATTATTATTATTACAAAATTGCGTAACTTAAGGGGAAATAGATTCTTACTTGTTTAAGTGGCTGTTAAGTGGGGACAAATGGCCTCTTAAGTCCAAATTGATGATTAAGATTGATTTTAATCTTCTTAGCTAGAATCCAATGTCGTTTTGGATTTCACTGTGCATCAAATTGATGGAAATCTTTATAGTAATAATAAATAATGTATACATAATAGATTGTGTTGTGTACAATGTTATTTTTAGTATATTGTACGTATAAATATATTTTATGAACTATTTAAATGTATTTAAAAAAAAAAAAAACCCTAGTGACGCTAAGCATAGGAAATTGAGGTTTTATAAATTTTAAAATTACAGCTAAACTATCGAGAAGATCTTGTACTAAACTATAGAGATTTAATAAACTGTGAAGGTCAAATAATTGAATATTGATAACCTACAAAACTGTTTTTGAATAATAAGCTAAACCAACCAAATTAATAAAATCTAAATTGAATAAATATTTTATACCAAATTAAAAATTGAATACAAAAATGACAAGAAAAAAAAAACTACCTCAAATACTAGTAAAATCTCAATCCAATAATCAAATTAAAAATTATTTTCATATCCTTCAAAGATAGTTTTAGGCACCGTTTAGAAATGCGGTTCCATAAAAATTTAAATTTTTTTGTTAAAAATTAATATTTTTTGTATATTTTGAATCGTTTTGATGCGCTGATCTCAAAAATAATTTTAAAAAAATAAAAAAATATTATTTTGATGTATTTCGGCGTAAAAAACACTTTGAAAAACAATCGCAACCACACTTTTAAACAAGCTCTTACTAATTCAGACTTTTTATATATATGGAGAAATTGGAGGAGCATCAAAAGCAGATTTGAGCATCAAACGCAAACTTCTTCTTCTTCTTCTTCTTTTTATCATATCATGCAAGGCTGTGAATAAAATCCAATTTCCATACTTTAGCCAAAGAAGTTTGCGTTGTCATCTTTCTTTCTTTTTTGGTAAAATGATCTTTGAACTGATTTGAGCATTAATTTGCACAGTAGAAAGATTAAATGCAAAGCTGAGTGTGCTTTGACGAGGCAATGTCTTAAGAACTAATAATTCTTATAAAATTATTATTTGGGTTTGTGTTCTATTGTGTTCTAAGCATGATTATAAGAAAAAAGTATATACCTTTTTTAAATGTGAATATATTATCTCATAATCAATTGACTCCTAAATCTTTCGATTTTATTGAACTTGCCTCAAAACATAATCAATATTAGACAATGTCACCCCTTCAAGTATAATATATTAGGGGCTAAATTGTCAAAAGAAAAGGATTTAGATACCCATATCGGGGAAACCCAGAGAAAAAATGAACTGAAATTACCATAGTTTTCAAACTTGGTCCGGTTCAAGGTCGGGATTACGGGTTTTAACCGGATTGCCTGGGTTAATTTTTTTTTAATCAAAACGACGTCGTTTTAATAAAAAAACAAAAGTTAATGGGTTGCAATCGGGTTTTTGACCGGGTCTTGCCGGGTCAACTGGGTAACCGGGTTTTTTTTTTCCCTATTTTTTCTTCAACTCGATCCGGTTCCAGCCCCGGATCGACCCACCGGGAGTTTCAAAACTATAGAAATTACTATTGATGGAGAGAAACCATTAGACTAAAATTACTTGTGTAGAGAAAAATCCTAATAACAAGAAATAAATTTGTGATTTTGTTGTTTATAGTTTTAAAATCTAATTCAAGTCAGCAAAAATTAAAGGTCGGGAGGGTAAATTCAAATTAATTTAAATTTTTTAAAAAAATAATGAATTTTTTATTGGGTTTTTATCCATGTTGAACATGTCACTAATCAACCTAGATTTTGATCGGTCTAGAACTTAAATCAACGATGTACCGTATCCACATGTCAAGCCGGTGATAGACTAGCTAGGGTTATAGTTTCTTGTTCTCCTTCGCAACCATCAAGGAAGATTGTGGAAATAAATTGGACCAGAAAAAGCAGATCATATCATTAGCCAGGATTTTAGGTATTATTTGGATGGTGATGTTACAGGTCAAATAGGGTTAATTCAAATTAATTTAATTTTTTTAAAAAAAATTAATGAACTTCTTATCAGGTTTTTACCCATGTTAATTGTGCCTTAAATCAACCCAGATTTTGATATTCTCAAAAAAATTCAATTTTTTTTTACTAAAATTTAATATGTTTTGTATCGTTTTAATGTGCGGATATCAAAAATAATTTTTAAAAATAAAAAAAATCATTAGCATGCATTTCGACACTGTGAAGCAGTTTCTTAGGTCTAAACCTTAAACCAACCCAGATTTTGATTGGTCTAAACCTTAAACCAACGAGGTACCGTATCCACATGTCAAGCCGGTGACAGACTAGCTAGGGTTATACAGTTTCTTGTTCTCCATGGCAACCAGCAAGGAAGATTGTGGAAAAAGCAGTTCATATCACCAGCCAGGATTTCAGGCATCATTTGGATGGTGATGTCCAAGCGAATCATCTGTTGAAATCTCATTGGGCGTAATATAATTGATGGTAAGTATGGAGTAATTGGGTGCATCTCAAGTCAAAACAAATCAAATCATGTAGTTAGAGTCCTTTTGACAAAAACTCACTAACTGGAAACTGAATTTGTCTTCCAATTTCAAATTAAATAATGGAAGAGATTGAAAGACTTTTACCAAATGATTTTAAATCAATCACACAGAGCATAGGAAAACTTTTTTTTTTTTTTTAATTTTATCATTTAATACTTAATAAATTGTAAATTAATCTTTATAGTTTGTTTTGATTTTTGTCTCAAACAATCATCAGATAATTGATTATTGATTTACTTTGCAAGGGTTTAGTTTTGTTATTGTATAATTAAATAAAAAATATTTAAAAAAATTATTAATCCTGGTTGAGTATATTATCCAAATTACATGTTTAACAAGTTAAAATGAGTTTACTTTTTTATTTGGTTGCTATAATCTTTTATTTTTTTCATGTATTTTTGAACCACAACTTAAAAAAAAAGACAAATTAAAAAATGAGGTTATTATTTACTGACAAACATTAGTTACATCACCCACTGTGGTTAAAAAAAAAGAAGAAAAACTAATCATATTTTAGACAAATTTAGTAGAAACTTTATAATATTTTTTTAATTATAATAATAATTAAAGTTCAAAATATTTTTTATTTAAAAATATATCAAAATAATATTTTTTATATCAGCAAATCAAAATAATTTAAAAACATATAAAAATAATAAATTTTACTAAAATGCTTAAAATTTAATACAACACGGTGTAACGTGGTTTATACCGTATTTTCAAACAGAATTTTCAGACACCAACCCCCTTTACAGAAGTGAAATCTGAAGAAGCTTCTTCACACCAGGCATAGAAAGACCTCTTCTTGCAAAACCAAATACTTAGGTGGAGTGAATCTTACCGTCATTGTCTCAACTTTTAGTAAAAAAGGAGTCGGGTTCTTGTTAACATCACTGCATATTTTCTTTCAACTAGGTGACAACACAGTAAAAGGTGTCAAATCTTTACTGCATGCACACCTAAGAGACACATCAAGATGAAACTTCCAACAAGTAAATTTGGTGCCAGTGGGGCCCTAGTTAGGACGTATGATTGATGGAATGTGTTTCTTTTTGTGGGGTTTACTATTGATGATCATTGCAAGGGGTCCCCCTTTACCAGGCTGTCAATCTACAATCATGGGTTTTTATTATTACTCATATTGTTTTTTATTTTAAAATTAATTAAATTTTTTTTTATTTTTTTCATTATAAATTAATTTTTTATATTTTATATTTTTAAAATCAGTAAATCAAAATAATCTAAAATTATTTAAAAAAATATTAATTTAAAGTAAAATAATCTAAAAACAAAAATGACGAACTTTAACTTCGGTTGGTTTTTTTCATTATAAATTAATTTTTTATATTTTATATTTTTAAAATTAGTAAATCAAAATAATCTAAAATTATTTAAAAAAATATTAATTTAAAGTAAAATAATCTAAAAACAAAAATGACGAACTTTAACTTCGGTTGGTATACATAACCTTTGATGGAGGAGGGGAGGTGGACAACAGAGGCCATCGAGCAGTATCATTTCGTTTCACCAAACATAACCATAAAAGCTCGTTTAATTTCCTAACAGCTCCGAGAGATTTCTCTTTTTTCTTTAATGGCTAGTGTTGTTACGTAGCTGTCACTTTCAAATCCATCTCCCCCTCCAGGCTGTAATGAGTGGCTAGGCTAGGCAAGTTTCTAATCTTCTTAAATGGAACATGAATCCGAACACTACTTGTTTCTCATATGCAGCCATGGGGAGATTCATGTCACAGAGGACAAGGCCACAAGCTTCTTGTTTTATGGTCTCCATGATATGATAGACTCCTCCCTCCTCCCTCTAATACCATGAGGGAGGGGCTGCTGCCAAAGTACTTGTGGACGTCTGCTTTTGTTTTTCGACAACTTCTCTTGAAGATTATTGCCTCCTATCCTCTTGACATAATCCAAACCAAACAAACAAATGATCTATGAGCTTGACTACATCTTTTTAGTTCCTACAGATCTTTTTTGCACAGGCCCCAGTGTCCAGGCAACAGGGGCCCACCATATCCATTACACCAAAACATCCGAAAGTCCCATTTGTGTACAAAATAACAGTCTCCTTCCTTTCTTTCAATTCAACCCCACGTTTTTGGGCAAGCAAGTTATTCCCATATAGCACGGCGTGTGTTCATGCGAGTCTCACGCATCGACATTGGTCTATATTGACGCTACATGCAGGAGGGCAGGATAAACGTCTATGCGCGTAAACCATATTGACACAACATGGAGCAAAGATTTAATTTCAATACGCAACAACCAATTCAAGGATATACGCGCGCGCGCATACGTATTATACATGTACGTATAAACATGTGCCTACGTGTGAATAAAAAAGTGGGTACATGTTAATATGCAAGTAGGTGTGAATAAAAGAATATATTCTTCATTCATTCAACTGTTATGAACTCTGCAAGAATCTGAATGGAATACAAGGCCCAACAAGAGAGCCGAGAGGTTGGCCCTAACAAATGGGGTGTGTGTGCGTTATAAAATGGCAAAAACTAGCGGTACAAGCTATATAATAAATCACACGGGAGTTAGTAAAACGTACCACTTTCTATATGTTGCATCGATCATAACCAGAGAACCATGCTGAGGGTTCGGCGAGTTTTGACAATTCACCTTCACCATCTTCCACGTTATAAAACGGCTCGAACTCCTCTCTCCATCGTTCATCACCTTCGCTAAGAGGCTCGCCTGCATCATACTTTGGCATATCACAATCACTGTGAGCAGGTCGTCTTGCTTCTTTGGGCAAACGAGACTCTGCCACTAGCTCCTTTAGAGAACTAATCTCGTCTTCATGTTTTCTCTTCAACTTATTAATATGTTTATTCGCCTTTACAGCTTCTTGCTCTGCCTCCATAGCTCGCCTCTGCCAGAAAATTTCTAGTTAAAGAGTGATGTTGAATAATTGCTAATAACTATAATCGAAGTTCATAATTTCAGGTAGAAACTCTATCCTGTCCAAAATGAGGGTTTTAAATTGGTTCATGCAAACTATAACACAGGATAGCCTAATCTTATCTTGCACATTATTCAGCGTTGTCCAACAAATTCGAAACAGACCATATCTAGCACATTAATATTCGCGGTACTGAGCAGCATTAATCAAAATATACCATGCTTCCCTTATAGGCTTCATGAAGCTTCTTCTCTATCTAGCTGAGTGACATGCACGGGTGTTGACAAACCCAATATTGATGAGTTAATTGTAAAGGAAGCTAATCTAAAACTGATTTCATATGTTAAAAATTATGCGATAAATTCACAATGTTGAAGAGACAATGATATGAGATTTGCATTCGAGCTCCAAAAGAAAACCAAGATTAAGTAAATGAATATACTGAAAAAGTAATTGCACAATGCAATAGAGTAGAAGGTACTTGAGTAGGCAAAATGAAGAACTGATTTAGCTGATGATCATCATTAATTCGAGAGGTTTGCATGCAACATTTCTGGTGTTTGGGGCATTTTGAATGTGAAATTTCCTTTTATCTTAAAACAGTTTGACTTATCATTTAGCAAAACAGCAATTGGAATTGCTTGACTATGTAAGACACGTTATGTAGAGGTGATAAGCCCAGAAAAGGTAATAAGACTATTTGAAGGGCCTTCCTTTACTTGTTTCCTAAGCACGTGAAATGAAACTTTCAGACTAAAAGATGCATATCATGGAACGATAAGAAAAATGATCTTAACAAAGAACACACTAGGGTATCATGATTTGGCACTGACCTCGGCAACAACAGCAGCTTCTTCTGCTTCTTTCAACCTCGTAAGCAATTCACCTGCTGCTTGTACAGCTTCAGCAGTGTCCCTCAGTTGACCCTGAAGTCCCCTGCTTTCATCTCTAAAATATCGCCTCTCCTTTTCTCTTTCAGCTTTCAATGCAGAAATTTCAGCAGCAAGAGCATTTATGAACTTGGATTCGGCGCCCCTAACTCCAGCTTTAGAAGCTGCTTTCTTGACATCATCTATTCCTTCCTGTATCCGCCTGTGCCTTGCAAGTAATTGAATGTGTTTCTCCTCAAGATCTGCATACTGTTCAAGCATGCGTGCATGTCCCTCCATGGCCATTTGCATTGCTTCCTTCAGCTCTTCTGCACATCTCTTCTCTGTACCCAATTCCTGCATCAATTTTTCAGCTAACGCCCTGCTAGCATCAAGTTCAGCTCTCAATTCTTCAGCAAGAGAAATCCACTTGCTCTCAGCATCCATCCAGCGTGTTCTCTCCATTTCAAGTTTCTCCTCCGGACTCTCCTCAGATGATTCCTGGATTGTGTTAAGAAGGGGAGCCAAACTGGGCTCACACGAGTAGGTCAATTTCAGCAGTGAATTCCTTTTTAGAGCAGATGGGGATGAAGAGTCTGTGTAGTACTGTAACTGGCTTCTTAAATCATGAATCTCTTCCAACAAGACTTCCCTTTCACCCAAATCACAGAAGTTTCGATAATGTTCTAGCTCATCCTGTACTCTTTTCAGCTCAATATTTATCTTTGAAACTTCGGGATGATTCTCATATTTCTCCTTCAAAATCTGTAGATAAAAAATTAGATATATATTAAAACTAATAAGCACATATGAAAATCTGAGTAAAACAGCCATACCTTGTGCTCGTGCATGAGTGCTGCTAACTCTTCCTCCATGAAATCCTTAGTAGATAAAACACCATCCATGAGGCTCTCAAGCCGAAGAATTTTGTCTTCCCTTGTCTGCCCTATTATGGAATTGCATTCCCTCTCATGCTTGTATTGTTGAACCTGTAAACAATGACCAAGAAATCATTTCGACAGTAAGAAAATAACAAACTACATTGCTGTTGTCCAAAGTGGTAACCTACCAGACGGTTGAGCTGTGTTATCTCATAAGCTTGTTTGGCACAAAACTCTTCCAGGGCCATTTCTCTCCTGATTGCTCCTGCCAAAACCTTCTCCACTGCCTGTGTGTTGACAAAATAATAAAACATGATGCAGTTGGTACGCATAAATAGGGAAGCACAACCATTAAAACCAAAGCATCAAGATGAAGCCACCAAACGTACTTTAGGAACTTGCGTTTTGGGTTTGTCAATAGACTCTGAGCCAACAAAGGGTACTAGCTGTAGGTTTGAGCTGTCATCGACATCTTTCACCTCTAGCTGCGTTTTGGTCTTGCAATTCGCACACAAGAATACTCTTTCTAATATCTCATCATCTTGAGGAAAAGTTTGCACACCGACATCAACAAGCGGAATTGGGTTAGATTCTGCAGGTTTACAGGCAAACCTGAATGACAATTGCCTAAATACAGAACTCTTGCGATGACTATCAATAATTTCCAAGCCACGGTGAAGGCTCGCCGCTAAATGTTCAGTTGGTGCAAGACAACTCTTACTGGTTTGAGCAGTTAGAGCAGCAGAAGAGTTGGATTTTGTGAAAGAAATACGTATGTTCTCTGGTCCTGGCTTGCTTTCATCTTTGGAATCTTTCTGGGAAGCAGTTAACATTGATGAAGTCCGCAAACTTTTCCTGCTGCTGCTGATTCTAGGCGAAACACTTGGAGTTGGAGATTTAAGAACAGGAGAAACTTCAGAAGGAACTATACTGAGGCTAGAAGGAGACATGCAATTCACTGTCTCATTTTGAGAACCATTGGGTTCACCTGTGGCAGAAATGCCAGTGGAATTTCCATTTTCAGAACCAGAAGTAGTGCATGAGGACCCAAACACCACCATTTCGTTTGGTGATTCTTCTGTTATCAATTTACTGGCAGAGGAACTAAGAAACCTTTTCTCCTCAACTGGCTCCTCACAGGATTCTGCATCAGTTGTGTCAATAAGTAAATCAACTGGACTTTCTAGTATTTGTAACAGTGAAACTCTCATTTAAATCTGTAAATTCATGACAAATATTAACATCAACGTTAAAAAAACCTGAAGTGTTTCTAGCAGGTTTAGCACAACTCGAAATCAGAATTTCATGATTCTCAGCTTGTTCAGATATTGCTTCTTCCATGTCAACATCTGTATCCTCAGTCCCTTGTTCGATGATAGATCTACCTTCATCAACATAATTCTCATCTGCAGAGCCTGCTGGTCCCAGGCCTACTTGAATGCAGAGCCTTTCAACAGCTTCCTCATCAATTTCCATCATCTCATCACCATCTTCATCTACTTGAGGTAATAGAGGACGCGGATGGATAAGGCTTTTCAGTATATTCAAACTTTTACGGGGATCCCAACCTGTTGGATTGTTGCTATTTGCTTTCACTCGGTGCAATTCATCCTGTTGCATTTATCCAGAGTCATGTATTTGCTTAACTTCTCAGCTATTAAAACAAGAATATTAATAATTGAAAATAAGAGTCTACCCTTAGCTGCCGTATTACTTCTCGCAAGTGATTCACATCATCCTCCACCTCTTCATTAACAATGGCCTTATTCTTGATTGCCTTAGCACGCTGTGCAAATCGCAATGTACTGAAAGTTTCACTCTTACAACTGCATTTTTTATTCACATGAACTTCCATTATGAGAGCAAAGAAGAAAAGAGTGCTTTAAGACAGCAGTGTCTGCATTGTTTACCTTTGTGCTGGAGAAATAGCACACACCATTGCTAATTTGGCATTGCCACCAAGTGATTCCTGTAATAAAAACGTCAACCTGGAGTCTCGGTAAGGTATATGCCTTTGCTTTCCTGTTTGAGAAATCTCAGCAAGAATGTTTATCAAGTTCCTGCAAATATAATAATTCATCACAATTGGAGGAAATGTCTCTCTTGATGCGTGGTAAGATGAACATGTTCGTTAGAAATTGCATCTTTGAAGCAGCTCAAACTCGTTTTCGGAAATACATCATGGAACAGATTGTGAGAACAAAAGGCAAACAAAAATTTTATCATCTATGTTGGACTTCATATGTGTATGAGATGATTCTACCATGAATTTGACTCTATGACAGGCTCCTCCCTGCATCTATCATTCCTGAACTTCCTTCAAGTATTCTGACAGATTCCCATATTTAAGTATTCTGCATTTAGCTCTTAACTTTTAATAGCTTATCAGGGAGAGAGAGGGAGAGAGAGAAGAAGAAGAAGCTCTTAAAACTTCTACCTCCAGACCATCCTACATTATTCTTTAATTTACAGTGCACTTCCTTTTGTTTTATAAACAA
>Ga0307510_10001354_pt1 | contig 26743 bp, 21 predicted proteins | sample 12_EM_MG_FD_207224 | JGI IMG/M metagenome (GOLD analysis project Ga0307510, IMG submission 207224) | Populus trichocarpa ectomycorrhiza microbial communities from riparian zone in the Pacific Northwest, United States - 12_EM | ecosystem: Host-associated > Plants > Roots > Unclassified | place... | reverse complement strand
TCGGAATAACGTTCGAGCGTCAGGAACTTCAGCCGTTTGCGCCAGGCGTCCTTGCGGTCCGATTCCGTCTTCGGGAATTTCATCTGATCATAATTCTGATCAAAATCCTCGTCTTTTGTGAACTCAAACGGTTTGGAAAGTATGTCTTTATAAATAGCTTCTGTTTCGGCGATGCGTTTCTTATACACTTCGGTAACTGCCGGAACGAATGCCACATGGGCTGTTCCCAGGATCTCGTCGTCGATGGTCGTGCCGTATTTTACATTCAGGGCATCTACATCCGATTGGAGGAAAACGTCCTTTTCGGCATCGATATCCGCCATGTACTTGTCAAACACCTCTTTCGAGAACTTGTCATCGATAGCTTTCGGACTATAGTGGATCTGTTCCAGCATCGTCCCTACGTTGAGCAGGATCCTTTCGTATTTCGTCGGTGGATTACTTCCAATTCCAAGCGTACGGAAAGCGACAAAAACTCCACCTCCCAGGATCAGCAGGAGGATCGGCAGATTTCTTTTATTGATCATATTCTTAAGCACTTTTTGCATGTCTGTTCAAAAATAACGATAAATATAATGGTATGTTGTCGTAAAAGTTCAATATTAACAGCCTGTTAGCCGGAATTGTGATAAATGGCGAAGGAGCGGCGTAACAGGCAGTCTCCTACCCTACTACAAATATTTTTCAACAATGTTTTTGAAGGAAATCCAAATTATCCTAATTTCGCGTTTCAACTGGTGGTTGTAGCTCAGTTGGTTAGAGCATCAGATTGTGGTTCTGAGGGTCGTGGGTTCGAGCCCCATCATCCACCCGAAAAAAAGAGGCGTAACGCCTCTTTTTTTAATAATGTCCGGCAAAGAGATCTTTGCCGGGGAAAGAGGTCATAAATAGGCCTCTTTTTCATATAAACAAGACAATTATGACCAAATTAGCCTGGTGGCTGTATACCATTCCCTTTATTTCCGCATTTATCCACTGGCTCACTATCTGGATGGCACTAAAGCTCCTCTTTCATCCCCGTAATCCCAAAAAGATCCTTGGCTTCACCCTGCATGGCGTCTTTCCCAAAAGACAGCGGCAAATAGCCGAAAGCCTGGGTAAGATCGTAGGCCAGGAGCTGCTTTCCTTCGGGGATATCGAGCAGACCATTACGAACCCCGACAATGTCCGCCGTATCCTGCCCCTGGCAGAAGAGCACATTGATAATTTCCTTCGTCACAAGCTCAAGGAAAGCATGCCCATGATCGCCATGTTTATTGGCGATAAGACCATCAACCAGCTAAAAGCAGTCTTTATGCAGGAACTGGAAGAGCTTTTCCCGGTCATTATGAAGAACTACGTCTCAAACCTTCGCAACGATCTTGATCTCGAACGAATAGTAGTCGACAAGATCGCTGCATTTTCCACCGACAAGCTGGAAGCCATGCTGAATCAGTTCCTTACCAAGGAGTTCCGCTTTGTAGAGATCATTGGTGCGGCGCTGGGTTTCCTGATCGGCCTGCTGCAGATCATGCTTACGCTGCTGATGAAATAACTGCATCTTAACATCGTATAACAACATTTTAGCAAAGCTGCTTCTATTACCCCTTCTGTATTTAAATTATACCGTTGATACAGATTGGGGGTTTTTGCTAAAGCTTTTAACCTGAATTTTGCAGCAAAATGGAAATATATCACTCATGAGAAATTACTGGCTTTTGTTTTTGGTAATGGCTGTGTCACTGGCAGGCTTTGCGCAGGGGCCCGGTGCGGGCGGCGGCGGAAGAAGAGGTCCTGGCGGGCAGGTCCCGGCCATCGGCCACTTCTACGGTAAGATCATTGATGCCAAGACCAATAAAGGAATAGATGGTGTTTCGATCCAGCTTATCCAGAGTAAATTCGATACCGTTTCAAAATCCCGCAAAGATACCGTCATTTCAGGTATGATCACCCGCCGCAGTGGTGAGTTCAGCCTGGAGAATCTCCCCATCTTCGGCAATTTCCGTCTCGTCATATCCGCCATTGGTTATACTACCTATGATAATAAGGTAACCTTCGATCTCAAAGGATTGAGAGGAGCGGGAGGTGCAGGAGGCGCTCCCGGAGCAGCCGGTGCGGACGGTCAGCCCAATATGGCCAATGCCCAGCAGGCACTGAATGCGGTCGATAAAGATCTGGGGAATATCAAGCTGACCCAGGACGCACAAAGCCTGGCCTCGGTGACGGTGACAGCGTCCAAGCCTCTTATTACAATGGGAGTGGACCGTAAAATATACAATGTCGAAAAAGACATCTCAGCCCAGGGTGGTACCGGAACAGACGTCATGAAGAACGTCCCCTCTGTACAGGTAGACATCGACGGCAACGTCACCCTCCGCAACAGCCCTCCCACCATATTTGTAGATGGCCGGCCTACCACGCTGACCCTCGATCAGATCCCCGCCGATGCTATTCAGAGCGTGGAGATCATCACCAACCCCGGTGCAAAGTATGACGCTTCGGGTGGCACTTCAGGGATCCTCAACATCGTTCTTAAAAAGAACCGGAAGGCCGGTTACAACGGTAATATCCGCGCCGGTGTCGATCAGCGTGGCCGGGCGAACCTGGGTGGAGACATCAATGTCAAACAGGGAAAGGTCAACTTCTTTCTCAGCGGCAACTTCAACCAGCGGAAGAGCATTGCCAATGGTCAGACCGATCGGACCAGCACCTTCGACGCCGCCAATGGAAGGTCCGGCTACGAGAGCATCCTGAGCCAGGCCGACCATAATGTCAACAAAGGATATTTTGCTTTTGGAAGAGGTGGTTTTGACTATCTGATCGACAACCGGAATACGATCTCCCTCTCCGGCAATATCGTTCACGGTACGTTCGAGCCTTATATCAACAGCGATATTTATACGACAACGGACTCCCTGCCGTCGGGAACGCCTTTTTCCTATTATACAGGAAGATACTCGACAAGCACCTCTCATTTTAATAACCATGGCGGGATGTTAAGCTACAAGCACACCTTCCCCAAGGCAGGAGAGGAACTGACTGCAGATGTCAATTACAGCCAGGGAGCGAATGACAATTACAATCTTATCCAGACGCAGCAGCATGCCGACGCGGACAAAAACAGTCCATCGCTGGGCACCTATCAGCAGCAGCAGATAGGCAATGGCGACAATAAGTATTTTACCGCTCAGGCGGATTATACCCTTCCCCTTGGCGAAAAATCAAAATTCGAGGCCGGCGGTCGTGTGGCTATCCGCAACAATACAAGCGTAAACAATATCGATACGCTGAATGCCAGCAATGAGTTCATCACCAACCAGCTGCTGTCTTCTAACTATACTTTCCGGGACCGGGTATTTGCCGGATATGCGACCTACTCCAATGCGATCAACAATTTTACGTATCAGTTGGGGTTGCGCGCAGAAAGCTCGGACTACAAAGGGACGGAACATTTTACGGATGTAGATGCCAGCGGCAACCAGACGCCTGCGATCGGCCATTTCAGCAATAAATTCCCGGTCAGCCTTTTCCCCAGCGTTTTTCTGACGCAGAAGCTGGGCGGAGACCAGGACCTGTCTTTTAACTATACCCGCAGGATCGACCGGCCTAATTTCTTTCAGCTTTTCCCATTCACCGACTACTCCGACTCACTGAACCTGAGCCGCGGTAACCCCGATCTGAAACCCCAGTTCACCAATTCCTTTGAATTGGGTTATCAGAAGACCTATTCGGGTAACAACAGCTTCCTGGCCTCGGTATACTATAAATATACCACGGACCTGATCACCCGCTATCAGCAACCGGGTATCAATCCGATCACCAAGCTGCCGGTATTTATCAATACCTATATCAATGCCGAGTCCAGCTTTGTAGGCGGTCTGGAGTTGATCGGCCGTAACAGCATCACCAAATGGTGGGACCTTACGAGCAATATCAACATCTTCACCTCTCATATCAATACCATCGATACGGGGAAGAATGCTATTACTACTCAGCCTCAAAGCTGGAGCTGGTTTGGAAAGATCAACAACAGCTTCAAACTGACGAAGAGCCTTACCTTCCAATTGTCCGGGGACTATACGTCTAAAACAGTTCTTCCCCCCGGTGGCAGCGCCAGCAATGGCGGCGGTGGCGGTGGTGGTGGCGGCGGCCGCGGTTTTGGCAACAACAGCACTGGCAACGCTTCGGGATACAGTAAGCCCACGGGTGGTGTGGATGCGGCCATACGGTATGAGTTCCTGAAGAACAGGGCGGCATCGCTTACCCTCAGCGCGAATGATATCTTCCGTACCCGGATCAACGATGTCTTCACCACTTCTACGGGTTTTGAACAGGAGGTATCGCGCAGAAGGGACCCTCAATTCTTCCGGCTTCAGTTCAACTGGCGGTTTGGCAAGTTCGACATGGCTCTCTTCAAACGTAAGAATCTGAAGGGTGAAAGGGATACGATGGAAGGTATCCAGGGGCAGGGCGGCGGTCCTGCGCCGGCTCAGAATTAATTTACTATATTAGCGCATGCGCTCTTATCTGGCACTTGGGGACTCCTACACTATCGGTGAAGGAGTCCCTCTTTATGATAGCTATCCCTACCAGGCTGTCCAGCTTCTCCGCAAAGCAGGCCAAAATTTTTACGCACCCGAGATCATCGCCCGCACAGGCTGGACTACTGACGAGCTGGCTGCCGCCATAGCCCGGACACGGCTGCTCCCGCGTTATGATCTCGTCACCCTGCTAATCGGCGTTAACAATCAATACAGGGGTCGCGACCTCGGGGAATATGGCGTTCAGTTCGAGCAGCTCCTGCACCAGGCTATCGGGTTAGCCCAGGGCCGCGTCATTGTCCTTTCCATCCCAGACTGGGGTATCTCACCCTTTGCAGATGGCAGGGACAGAGCTGAGATCGCTACTGCCATCAACTCATTCAACACTCTTGCACGGCAAATAACACAGGAACGGGAATTGCCTTTTATCGACATCACCGGTCATAGCCGGACGCAGGGAACTCCTGAACATTTCGCCGCAGATGGGTTGCACCCGGGAGCAGGACAATATGCCTGGTGGGCAGAGCAGATCAATAAATACTATTCAATCCATCCGTGTTGAGATAGACGACATCCGGCTGTCGGACATAGGTATTGTTGTACCGGAACTGGATACCGGTGCTGAACATGATCTTAAAGGAATTATTCTGCATGGTTTTTCTGGGAAAATACACCATACGCAGCTCGATGGTATTAAAGACGAGGTTCTCATTGCGGGCCCGTATGCCCGCTCCGATGCCATGATAAAGGGATGACTTGTCGAAATGTCCTTTCTCCGGGGTAAGGAAGGAAAGATCTCCAAATGCAAAAGGAGCGAATTTAAAACCCAGGAACTTGTAGTTGAGGAAGAAGGTCGTTTCCGAATGCAGCGTCATTCGCTGGGAGCCAAAGGTAGAGTCGCCACTGAAATAACGCAGCCCGAAAACATTGTTTAAGGTCAGGGGATCGATCCCCAGCCTGTTGAACTGCCTGGTATAGCTGAAGTTGATATACTGCCTGATCTTTACAGCATTAAAAACAAACAGGGGACTATAATAGCTCGCGCCGATCAGGGTACTCGCGTCCTCAAATTTTCCCTTTCGCAAAAAAGTGCCGCTTCGCAGAAAGAACTGGACAAAGGCGCCTTTCTTTGTAACTACGAACTCATTCGCGTCAACGCCCGCATAGGGCCTGTTCAGGTACAATTGTCTGTACCATCCGCCGGTAAAAGCCACATTGTAACCTTTCGGAATATCCTCCGTTGTACCAAAGCCATAGATATAATTGGTCTTATAAAAGTCCTGCCGGAAGAAGGTGAACGAAGCTAATGCCGCCTCTCTGCTGTTGAACCGGAAATTGAAATTATCCTTGCCGATCTGTTTGGGAACGCTGTCAAAATCATTCCGGAAATAACGAACGGCCACGAATTTACGGTCACGCACGGAAGTATTGCTTAGAAAACGTTCGGAGCCGAGGTTCCAGCCTATCCAGCCATCGTGCGTGTGATACTTATATTTATAAAATACGCTGTCCACGTTGTGATAGACATTGAAGTTCTCAAAATGACCAATCATAAACCCGCCGGCCAGGTGAGCATATGGGGCATAGAGGGGGCGGTCCAGCCTTACAAACCAGGCTGTTTCATCCGGTGTGCCGGGATAAAGATCGCTGTTGATCTTTGTGTAGGATGCCGTCGCGTTGACAAAAGAACCTCCAATATTGTTCTTACTGTAGAGCAGCTGCGGACCAAAATTGGGGTCCCTGTTCTGTTCCAGGTTAAAACCTCCCTGGATCCTTTGTCCCATACCGAGGAAGTTAGCCTCGCTGACATTACCCCGGAAACTAAAAGGAGGATAACCCAGGCTGCCGATAGCACCCCCAATGGTAAACAGGTCTTTGACCACGACCACCAGGTCCACAGAATCGGTCTCCGGCACAAAGGTCACCAGGATACGGGCATCCTGGATAAAATTGAGATTACGGATCACCCGTTCGTTATCCGCCAGCTTATAGGCGTTCACGGGGGTATTCTCTTTTATGAACAGGTTGTTACGGATGACCCAGTCCCTGGTTTTACGGTGGAGCTGGTTCAGGACTTTTGTGCCGAAATACTGTAGTCGCCGGGCGGTATCGGTAAATGTCTGCTCAAAACCATACCCCCGGATAAAGATATGCCGGATGACCTTGCCCTCATAGGGCTTGAAGGGGCTTTCACTCTTTGTGTTGAGGGCCGTTGTAATGGCGATGGAATCGGGACGTCCCTTGGTAATGGAATTGCGAAAAAATTGAAAGATATTGTTGTTCCGCAGACCCCTGTGGTGTAAAGTGCTGTCCTTCCCCTGTCTCCCCTGACCATAGGAAGACATACACAGCCAACAACAGCCGATCACCACCACAAGCCGTATAATAGTCCCCTTCGTCAAGCACTTATTGGGTCAAATAGTTTGAAATGAATGATAATCAAAGGTCTAATATAAACGTAATTTTTGTTTTTTTTTGGTTAGCGTAATGTTATAAAAAACCCTGCCCGCTTCTTCCGCTGTGATCGCTGTATCGGTGGTATCCTTTTTGAATATATATGCCTCAGCATTAAATACCATTGCAAACATTTTCCAATGACAACAACTAATTCCTTTATCACCTGGCCGGCCCTTCTACCTGAACCCAATTTGACAGCTCATGCCGGAAAGTCAAGGCAGAGCAGGCCGGGCCTGGTAAAACGCCTGGATTCACCGGCTCCGCCGGATGAGCTGACCATCAGGAAGCTCAATGAGCTGGCGGCAACACGTCCTTTCTGCACCCCGCACAAAGTGAAGAAACACGAGATCCTGTAATAGTTTTTTGTAGAAAAAATTTCCTCCTTTCGGGAGGAAATTTCTACATTGACAGGGAACAATTTTAAGAATTGGGCTGGATCTTTTCGATAAATCGATTCAGGTGAGACAATTTGAAGATTTCCTTATCTTTTTCATCGGCTTCAAAATTCATGAACAGGATACTACCATCCCTGGCAATAGTAAGAAGGTAATGATCTTTTCGGTAGATATCATAGACAATCAGGTCTCCATGATCTTTTTCCATTAATAAATACTCTTCGGTTCCTTCATCAAACCTGATTTTAATGGGTTCGGTCTTTAAATTTTCCATATAAGTATTTAGCTTCATAATAGAAAAAGGCAGGCCACGCCACTGCTGCCCCAAAAGACCGGAAAAGAATGGCATAATTGTATTACTTTAACTCTTAAACGCGCTATATGGAACCAACGCTACAAAACCGGCCGGATTCCAAACTGGAAGACCTCTTCTTCGAAGAATTAAGGGAGATCTACGGGGCCGAACAACATCAATTGCAGGTCTTACCCCTCCTGAAAAAGGCCGCATCTTCACTCAAATTACAGAATGTCATCGCCAGTCATCTTGATGACACCCGTGAACAGATCAACCGGCTGGAGATCCTTTTTGAGAAGATAGGGCAGACCGCAGAAGCACGGGTCTCGGAGGCCATTCTGGGTATTACCCGGGCAGCGGAAGATGTCATTACCGCTACGGAAAAAGGCACCGCTACCCGTGATGCCGGTATCATCGTGGCGGTCCAGAAACTGGAACATTACGAGATAGCCAGTTATGGAAGCCTGGCCCAGCATGCCCGTACACTCGAATATGATGAGATGGAAGAGATCCTCGAATTATCTTTGTTCGAAGAAAAAGAAGCCGATGATCTGCTCACGGCTCTTGCTGAGAATTATATCAATGCGGAGGCGCGGAGGGAGTAATACCCTGCGCACCCAGGGGGTTGCGGCGGCGCCCGGTCTTACAATATATCTTCTTCGCGGAAATCATACCGCTGCCTGATCCGCTTCGTCACGTCGCCCAGGGGCATCCGCCCTGGAATAGTATCTTCTCCCCGCTCCCACTGATCCAGTTCTTCCTGGACATGCTTTTTTTGCAGCTCCGCCAGCTTTTGCAACAGTTCCGTTGTCATTTCCTTTTTCCGGTCGTAGATGGCCGTTCTTTTTTCCTTTACCAGCTCCTTGTCCCGTCGAATGTCCTCTTCGGCCGCGGCCATCTGTTTCAACTCGATCCCGGCCAGGGCCAGGTCATAAGGGCCCGTGCTCATGATCAGCTTGGACAGGACGGGCCCCGTCTCGATCAGGATGATCAGCAGGGAGATCAACAGGCTTGTCCAGAATACGCTGCTTTCCCTGGATGAAAGGTCGGACAGCGCCTTGTTGCGTTCCAGAAAGCCCACATCACCGGTGACCTGCGCCTCATAGGAGCGGTTTTTAAGTTCCCTACTGGCGTTGGCCTCTTTTATCAGGCTGTCCTCGTAGCTGATCTGCCGGGTCAGTTGCTGAAGCTCCGGAGTATATTGTCGGAGAGCCGACTCATAGGCTTCCTGTTTCAGCCGGGTCAGCTTGTCGATGCCGCGGCGCTGCGAGCCGCCGGTGCCATCTGCTTCGGCAACATAGGCCTGCTGCAACCGGTGCAGGGTATCTTCGAGCCCCGCCTGCTTTTGTCTCAGCAGGTCCCGTTCTTTTTGTGCAGTCTCCAGCACCGATCGGTTCTCGGCCTGAAGCAGGCTGTCATTGGCCAGCATCTTTTTATGCCTGTTCTCTGTCAGCTGTACGTCGATCTCTTTTTCAAAGATCTTCAGCTCCAGCGGCCGGGCAATGGTAAAGCCGATAAGCAGGGCAAGGACCAGCCGGGGCGTCGCCATCCAGATCTGTTTCTGGCGGGTGACCCCATATTTGCGCATGGTCGACACGAGGAACCGGTCGAAATTGAAAATGATAAGTCCCCAGACGATGGCGAAGACCACCGCCCAGATCGGATCGTTAAAAACGCTGAAAATGGCATACCCTGCCGACAGGGCCGCCAGCGTAAAGGTGGCCAGCAGGACTCCACCGAGTCCGGCATATTTGGTCTGTTCGGAGGGACAATCCTTTAAAAGGTCCTGATAGGCACCGGAGCACCACCATAAAAAATGTCGTTCCCGTGGCTGACGGATTTGTTTGCCCACCCCGGTGAAGGAATCATACGTATACAGGCTCTCCGGCCTGCCGCTCTCGGTTGTTGCTGCCATGGTTTTGCTTGTTCAAAGGTCAAAAAATAACGGGTGCGCCTGCGCCGGGCGTTGATGCGCGCCGCTCCATATGCCCCGGCCAATAACCCTTACGGGTTTGACACGGCCCTGCACAGGTCGATTCGTTAAGTTGAAGTGGGAACAAGCAAAGAACGGGAAAACCCCGTTCAAATTGCAAAGGAAATGCTAAAAGCCGGTGGGGTTTCGGTAAACCATATAGACATTCACAACGGCGCGCGGATCAATACACCAGCCGTAGACAAGCTATCATGGATCATCTCCGCAAACTCCGCCGCATGAGCCCCATCACCGTGTAAACAAACCGTCTCTGCCGCAAGAGTTACTTCACCGCAAGGAGTTCCATCCTTTGTATAAACATCCACCCTACCCTCTTTTACCATCTTCACTACCTGTCGCAGCGTTAGAGCCGGATCATCGATCAGCGCATGCGGTTCGGTCCGCGGTGTCAGGCTGCCATCCGGCCGGTAGGTTCTGTCGGCAAAAACTTCGCTGATGAAACGTAGTCCCATGACCTCGGCCTGCCGGCGCATCTCGCTTCCGCTAAGGCCATATAACGATAAAGAGGGATCGAAGTCAAGAATAGTACGACAAATGAGCTTGCTGATGACAGCATCTTTTGCCGCCCGATTGTATAATGCGCCATGTGGTTTGACATGTCGCATCGGGGCTCCAAACTCCCGGCAGATGACGGCAAGCTGCTGCAGCTGTTCGCCAATAATATCCGGCAGAGTTTCCGGGGTGACCATGACACTTGACAGGGTACCGCCCGCTCCTAAAATATCCACGCGACCAAAATTTTCCCTGTCGGGGTAAGAAGGATGAGCACCGATAGCTACTCCATGCTGCATGGCCAGCTCCACTGTCCGGCGCATCGTATCATCGTCACCGCTATGACCGCCACAGGCAATATTGGCTGAGCTGATAAAAGGGAATACGTCGGAATCCGAATCCATGCCTTCACCCATGTCGCAATTCAGGTCGATGTAAAGAGAGGAGATCAACACACCATTTCATTTAAGTGATCCAGGCAACTTCGCTGGAGGATATGCAGCTCTTTCTCACGCGCCACCAGCAGCTGTTCTGCCGTCCCGATATCCATCTGCTTGAACTGGATACAGTCGGAAGGTCGCAGCTGCGCAAGCTTTGGCAAATGGGCGGTGACCACATGGGCAAGCCGCGGATAACCACCCGTCGTCTGGTGGTCGGCCATCAATACGATAAGCTGGCCATTGGGCAGCAGCTGTACAGTACCAAAATTTACCGCAGCAGACACCAGCTCGACAGGCCGATCCATCCGGAGCTCAGCGCCCTTCAGGTGATAGCCCATCCTGTCGGATGAAGGATGAATAAGAAAATTGTTTTGCAGAAAGGTCTCCTTTGACGCCTCCTGCAACAAAGCCCACTCATGACCGGGGATAAAGCCTATCTCGTGTGGGTATCGATACGTTTTGTCGATATTGACCCGCCATGGCAGAACCGCATAATTGCTTTCTTCTTTTAGCAGGCCTGCAAAATAGATGGTATTCTCATTGAAGGGCAGCTCATCCCCTTTTTTTAGCGGCTGCCCGCACCAGCCGCCGGCACCGGCTTTCAAATGTGTGCTATAGCTGTTGAGCCATTTCTTTACACAATATCCTCCGTGTACACTCAGGTAACATCTCCCTCCCTGCACCAGCGAAGGAAAATGTAAGACCGTATTCTTGCGGACCACAATGGGCTGCCAGCGTGGGATGACCTCATCCACCAGCGTAGGGGAAAAGTCTGCGCCGGTAATAGCGATCAGCGTATTTTGCTCGAAGAGGATCTGTGGACCAGGGAAATGAATTTCAATCACTGCTTCATGCTTGTCATTACCCACAAGCAGATTGGCCACCTGCGCAGCATAGATATCCATTGCACCGCCGGGACTAATGCCCCAATTACCGAACCCGTTCCTGCCCAGATCCTGGATGGTATCGAGCAGGCCAGGTTTAATGATCGAGAAAGCCATAACAACAGTTTGATGTGCAGGAAGAAATTACAACGGTTTACAAGGGAACTGGGTAGGGAGGTCTAAGCTACTGATTTACGAAATGCAAGCCGTCATCGATTATTTAAATGGCTTACTATCCGGGACATCGAGGGAAATCAACTTCGAATCGCCAAATTCCTTTTTTGAAACCGGATAGAACTGAACACGGTCGCCCGCCTGTACCCTGATCGGCGGGTCTTCCTGCCGATTGAATAAAGGCATCGGGGTACGACCGATGATCTGCCAGCCACCCGGACTGGTGAGGGGATAAATACCCGTCTGAATACCCGCAATTCCTACACCACCAGCCCCCACAGATACAGGCTGTTTTTTTCTTCCGATCTCCAACCGGGCATCCGTGCGGCCCATATAGGGGAAGCCCGGCAGAAACCCTACCATATATACTCTATAGATGAGTGATGTGTGCAGCCCGATCACCTCTTCCATCGAGAGTCCTTTTTCGATTGCCACCCATTCCAGGTCTGGCGCATACTCCCCCTGATAACAAACGGGGATCCGGAAAAAATGGCCTTCCGCTCCGGGGGCTTCCTGCCCTTCCGCCACAGTTGCTGTCATTCCGTCTGTTGCTTCCCAGGCCTGGATCAACAACCCCTCCAGGCCATAATATACCCCGTTGGAATTGTTTAGCTTACTATATCGGACAACGGTCGGGTCATAATATATGGACACCGAGCTATACGCGACTATGATATCGAGAAAACCCGGAAACCGGTGTGCCTGTAACCAGTCATGCACGGCCAGCGCCCGCCTATTCAATTGTTCTTCAATGCAATTGCCAAGGTCAATCGTAATAGCGGAATCGCCCAGGGGGAATATGGAATAGGAAGCGGAGAGGCCCACGATTGCAGGTATGTTTCGAGGAACAAATTACCATTTTTTGCAGGATAGCCCACCCTTCTTGTTCATAAACTTATAACCTCCTGAAATAACTGGCATACAAATAGCTGATAATCAAATGCCAAAAGGAAGTATTGGAGGGTAGGGACCCGGGTTCCCGCCGGTACTAATTTTTTAATTTGATGGTTATACTGTAAACTTGCAAGCCAACAGGCCCGGCGGACCACTGTCCAACCGGCCAAAAGGTAAAGCGAAATTCAACACATGGCTAAGAACTTATTAATAGTGGAGTCTCCGGCGAAAGCCAAGACAATTGAGAAGATCCTGGGGGAAGACTTCGAGGTAAAGAGCTGTTATGGGCATATCCGGGACCTGGAGAAAGGTGATATGGGCATCGATATCAAGAATAATTACAAACCCCGTTATATCGTCCCGGAAGATAAAGAAAAGGTTGTCAAAGAGTTAAAAAGTATCGCCAAGAAGTCAGGCGAAGTATGGCTCGCGACGGATGAGGACCGTGAAGGGGAAGCTATTTCCTGGCATCTTTGTGAGGTGCTGGGACTTGATCCCGTGACGACCAAACGCATCGTCTTTCATGAGATCACCAAACCAGCCATCCAGTCCGCTGTCGCCAAACCGCGCACGGTCGATATGGACCTCGTCAACGCCCAGCAGGCGCGCCGTATCCTGGACAGGATCGTTGGTTTTGAGCTCAGCCCCGTCCTCTGGCGGAAGATGAGCATGAAGAATAACCTCTCTGCCGGCCGGGTACAAAGCGTAGCCGTACGGATCATTGCCGAACGCGAACGGGAGATCAATGCCTTCCAAACGGTCAGCTCCTTTAAAATAGAGGCCCTCTTTACGGCAAAGGACGTTGCCGGCAAGGCCGTGATCTTTTCGGCCGAAGGTAAAAAGCAGGCTACCGCCGAAAATGCGGAAAAATTCCTGCAAAGCTGTTTCGGTGCGGACTATACTGTTACTGACATCCAGGTTAAGCCCGCAAAAAAGACCCCTGCGGCCCCTTTTACCACTTCCACGCTTCAGCAGGAAGCCAGCCGGAAGCTGGGTTATTCCGTCAGCCGGACCATGCTGCTTGCCCAAAAACTCTACGAAAGCGGTAAGATCACCTATATGCGTACTGACAGTCTCAATTTGAGCGAGACTGCCATGGATGCCGCAGCCAACCAGATCCGCAGCCAATATGGCGACAAATATTCTCATCCCCGGAAGTTCAAGAATAAGAATGAATCCGCCCAGGAAGCGCACGAAGCCATCCGTCCTACCTATATGGATGCCATGACGGTGGATGATGCTGACACCCGCCGGCTTTATGAACTTATCTGGAAAAGAACCATGGCGAGCCAGATGGCTGACGCCGAACTCGAAAAGACAACTGCAAAGATCCAGGTCTCGACGAATAAGGAAGAGCTCACCGCCAGCGGCGAAGTGCTCAAATTTGATGGATTTCTGAAAGTATACATGGAGGACCGTGACGAAGAAGAGCTCTCGGAAGAAGATGGACAGGAAGGCATGCTGCCACCGCTGACCGTTCAAATGAAACTTCCGCTGAAGGAAATGAAGGCCATCGAACGTTTCACCCGCCCTCTGCCCCGTTATACGGAAGCCTCGCTGGTAAAAAAGCTGGAAGAGCTTGGCATAGGTCGTCCCTCCACCTATGCGCCTACCATTTCAACGATCCTGAAAAGAACATATGTCGAGAAAAGAGATAAGGAAGGCGTAAAAAGAGACTTCCGTGTCCTGGTCCTGAAAAATGACAACATCCAAAAGGTAGTAGAACAGGAAAATACCGGCGCCGAAAAGTCCAAACTATTCCCCACTGACCTGGGTTTGGTGGTAACGGATTTCCTCAAGCAGTATTTCGACGACATCATGGATTATAATTTTACCGCACGGATCGAACAAGAGTTCGATGAAGTGGCCAACGGGAAACTGATCTGGAGCAAGATGATCGACGACTTCTACAATCCGTTCAAAAAAGATGTCGACAATACCATCGAGAATGCCGAACGGATAAAAGGCGAAAGAGAGCTGGGTATCGACGCAGCGTCCGGTAAAAAAGTCGTTGCGCGTATGGGCCGTTATGGTCCCATGGTGCAGATCGGGGATGTCAACGATGAAGAAAAACCGCGTTTTGCCAAGCTGAAGAATACGCAAAGCATTGAGACAATCAGCTACGACGAAGCCATGGAGCTTTTCCGGCTTCCCCGTATCCTGGGCTCATTCGAAGATTCTGACGTGACGGTCAACATCGGCCGCTTTGGCCCCTATATCGCACACGACGGCAAATTCTACTCCCTGGGGAAAGAATTCGACCCCTATACGATCGCTTATGAAGTGGCTACACCCATGATCGTAGAGAAAAGATCTGCCAAGGAACAGCGTACGATCAAGGTCTTCGAAAAGGAAAAGATACAGCTGCTTCGCGGTCCCTATGGCCCTTATATCAAACAGGGTCTGCGCAACTATAAATTGCCAAAGGAAAAGCAGGAAACTGCAGCTGACCTTACACTGGATGAGGTAAAAGCCATCATTGAAGACGTAAAGGCCAACCCGCCCAAACGTGTTCCCCGGAAGAAAAAAAGCAGTTAATCAGGCTAAAAAAGAAGCTGACGAGGCTAAAAAAAACAGCCGATACAGCCCCCTGCGGGCTGGTCTGGTGCATCCTGGCATGCAATTTAATGAACATTATTTTCGTTAGTGTGGATAATAAGTTTGTTCAAATTTTGCCAACAACTCCGAACTTACCGTGCGTATCCAGGAGCGCCTAAAACCACATGCAGGAAAACAAAGAAATATTAGCCCTGTTCCATCTGATCGACGATCCTGACCAGGAGGTCTTCGATTCGGTGAGTACCCGTATTGTCAGCTATGGAAGAGGTATTATCCCCAACCTCGAAAATCTTTGGGAAAATACCATCAGCAATGACGTTCAGGAAAGGATCGAAATACTCATCCACAAGCTGCATTACCACGATCTGACCGAAGATTTTACCAATTGGAAAAGCAGCAGCTACCAGGATCTTCTTACGGCCTCGCTCCTGATCGCAAAATTTCAGTATCCTGAACTGGCCAGCACACCGGTCCTTCAGGAGATCGAAAAGCTTCGTCGCAATATCTGGCTGGAGCTGAATAGCTATCTTACCCCGCTGGAACAGGTCAACGTGCTGACCAGCATCCTTTATAATTATTATGGGCTAAAGGGTACAGAGGTAGCCTACCAGCACCCGGAAGAGTTTCTTATCAATAAGCTGGTCGAAACCAAAAGAGGCAATGCCATTACTAACGGTATCCTCTACCTGTTGCTGAGCGAGCTATTAGATATCCCCGTAAAAGCGATAAACATCCCGCGCCAGTTCGTCCTGGCCTATATCAAGCCCTACTATGACGAAAATCCCGAAAAACTGAGCCCGCAACAGCGTATCGAATTCTTTATCGATCCCATGAGCGGCCAGGTCTTCACCCATAAAGACGTGGAAAGTTATTTCAAACGCGTATCGGTGCCACCTGTGGCTTCTTACTTCAAGCCACTCTCCCACAATCGTATTATCCAGACGGCTCTTGAAGAGTTCGGCAAATGTTTCGACGATGAGCGCAACTCCTACAAGCAAAAGGAGTTGCTGGAACTGGCAAGACTTTTGAATGACTAATTTGCATACTTGGCTTATTGGTAATTAGTGGCTGCCCAGTACCGATGCCTTTGGCATCTAGCGGGGCCAATGATTTGACGGCCTTTTGGCGAGCAAGAGGTTGTTAAGGTAACTGGCACTAACGCCAAAAGGCCGTCCCCGTCGGGACGACCCTTAGCTTATTTGTCGAACCAAGACAAAACATATTTGATCGGGCCCCTCTTGGGAGAGCCCATAATAAAAGGCCAGGCCTATTCTATTTCCCCCACACTGTCCACTGCGCCGTCCAATCCGTCGTCCCATCAAGGGCACCCAGATAAGTTACCTTATCAAAGAAAGTTACATTCAGCTTATCCAGATCGAACTTCGCTGCTTTCGTCAGCGCCGGAGACCCTGCCAGCGGCTTCAGATTCGGAGTGGCATTGTTGAACGGATCGCCCAGCCTGGCATCACTCGCAGCTGCCAGCAGCACGCTGCTATTGGTGGTTGTAGTGATGGTCTCCAAGGTAGCATTTGTAAGGATCGCTTGTTGTAATGCATCGCCTTTTGAAAAGAAGGGAGCCGCAACAGAGCTCAACAGGCTGTTATAGAACTTTGAATCGCCATTCTTGTAATAAACAGCCGTCGTAGTGTCCTCTACTACCAGACCAGCCTGCTGGCCGCCCATAACGATAGAATTGGCCAGGATAACCTTAGCACCTCTTCTCCAGCGCATACCATAGCCATAAGTAGACTTCGTGCCGCTGGCATTGTTCGGACCTATCGCCGTAAAATTCGACAGGACGGGAGAAGTGATTGGAGCGCGGGTTAATAAAAAGCCATTCCCAGGATTGACATTGTCTATTTCAAAATTATTGGAAAGATCACCCGTAGTTCCCTTATCATCCGTGAAAGCAGGATCTTTCACCGAAATAGCGAACTGGATATTACCACTGTATCCATCGTCCAGATCGAAGTCGTCATCGGCACAATTGTAAGCGATCAGGTGTTTCGCATTGACCTTCCCGCCAAAGAACTCGAAGGCATCATCCAGTCCTCTTACGACCTGCACATAGTCGATGGTCGTTCCTGAACCGACGCCATACAGCGACAATCCATTTACTTCATCACCCGGGTTCACGGCTTTGCCGGCATATTCTATCCGTACATATTTCAGCGTACCGGAATTATCGGCATCGTTGGTACCGCCAAAAACACTGAACTGGGGATCTACGCCACCCTCTATGACAGCATGGTTGCCATTACCTTTAGCCTGCCCTACAATGATCACCCCGCCAAGGTCACCAGGCTTTTTGTCTGTCTCGTTGGACGTGAACACGATGGGCTCTGCAGCCGTGCCCTGCGCAGCTATCTTTGCCGTGCGGTAAATAACCAGTACTCCGGCCGAATCCTTGTTGGAAACGATCTTTGTTCCCGCGTCGATCGTGATCGTCGCATTATTCGTTACATATACATAACCGCGCAGCCGGTACGTCTTATCTTTTGTCCAATGCTGATCGGTTGTAATAGTTCCGCGTACGGGGATCGTACCGGTTGCATCCGGCCCCGTGCTGCCGCCGCCCGTGGAGGGATTGGGCTGGTCATCGCTTTTCTTACAGGCCACGCCCAGCAGGACGGTGCCTAAAAGGATCGTTAAGATTCTCTTCATAAAGACTGTGTTTTTCGTTTGTATTAGCGTTGTGTGATTCTTATTTACCCAAATTCAGCTTCACCCCTAACGTGGCCGTCGTTCCGAATTTAAAAGAGGTGATAATTTTGTCCCTGGCAGGATCATAAGCTGTATGGCTGGTCTCGGGATCATATTTGTAATACCATTGGAATGCCTGTGCCAGGATATCGCTGACCGTCAGCTTGACCTCCAGCTTACCCCTCAGGAACTTCTTGCTTATCTGTGCATCCAGGACATCCCTGGGCTTTTCAAAGATGTTCAACGCTGCACCGGCGGCTGCACGAAACCGTAATCTCGGACCTATCCTGTTATACAGGACATTCACAAACCAGTCTTCTTTATCCGACATATAGGTCAGACCGGCGTTGACCAGGTAAGGTGACTGGCCCTGCATCGGACTATTGATATGCTGATCGTTGAACTGGACGCCGCCCTTTATATAGGTAGCATTGGTATATACCGTCAGGTGACTAAGGAGATCACTGCCTGTAAAATCCAGCTTCTTGCGGATCTCGACCTCTGCGCCATACACGTAGGCATGGTCTGCATTGGCATAAGACAGGACATCGTTGCCGGCATTGGTCTGCTCGATGGGATCGGTGAAGTACTTATAAAAAACGCTCGCAGACAGGATCTCTCCAGCCTGTGGGAAAAACTCTAACCGCAGATCGCCATTTGTATTCTGCGCCCTTTTCAAGTTGGGATTACCCACCACTGAAAAATAATTGTCATAGTCGTAAACCGAATAGGCAGCCAGCTCACGGAACTCAGGCCGGTTGACAGCACGGCTTCCGGAAAGCCGGAGATTAGTCTTCCGGTCCAGCGCATAGGTCAGCAACAGGGAAGGAAGCACATCGGTATTATCTTTGTCGACTTTAGCTTTGTTCCTGGCAGTCAGCTGCTGATGGTATTTCTCCACCCGAACACCCCAGACCATTTTCAATTTATCGGAAAATTTATTGTCCAGCAACATATAACCGGCATTCAACAGCGCATTGGCAGTATAGTCGGTGGAATTGTTGCCGATATTGGCCACGGTCAGGTTATACTTGTCGATATTGGCCTTATCGAATATGGTTCCAAAGTTCACATCCTTCGTCACTGCAATTTCTGTCCCTCCAAAACTAAGGGAAGCATATCCCAGCGCATCTACCTCTACACTCCTGTCACGATAGTAGTTCAACGTACCAAATTGCCATTTCTGCGACTGTCCTAACCAATTGAAAGTATAGCTCGCATTGACAGCTCCGTTGTAGATGTACTCATGCAGGAAGGAGTAGACACGTCCTGCCGTGCGGATCGCAGGGGAATTCTCATTGCTGAGCTGGATAAAATAATCCGCATCCCTGTTGTCGGCCGAACGAAAGGTCAGAATTTTCTGATCAGGCTGGTTCTTATAGGTATAACCAAAAGAGCCCGCCCAGTTGATATTCCATTTGGAACTCAGCTGATGTATACCTTCCACCACCGAACTGGCGATCCCGTTCTGGCTGACCTCGTTATTGAGACTCTTGTAATAGAAGAAAGTAGGATCGTTTACAATATTGTATCCGTTGCGCAGACCCAGGGTCTTTATAAACTCGTTGTAATAAAGGCTCTTCCAGGAGATCTTATTATGCTTGTAAGACCAGGTCAGGCTGAGCAAAGCAGATAAATTATTTCTTTCGTCATAATTGCTCGTGTTGTGTCCATAAAGAAAGACCCTGTTGATCTCATATTCGTTCCGGAAACGCTCCGATACGGCCCGGCCATTACCGTAGCCCACACTGTATATATAACCCAGCTTATTGCCATTGTTGAACAGTCGGGTATTACCACCCGTATATGCTACACTGAAAGCAGGCAGACTCTGTCTGGCAGCCTGGTAGCCAAAGGTATTGGGGAATAGTTTTGTTACCTCCCGCTTATACGCATCGGTATTGTTGATGAACTCCGCACCCCGCTGTTGATAATAAGGAGCCGGAATCAACCTGGAGTTGCCCAAAAATCCCAGTCCATCCAAATTTCCGTTGGGCTGCCCCTTGTAAAAATTCTTACCGGTGGTCTGAGAGTTATACCCGACAGAAAGAGACAATTCGCTGATCGGCTGGGCCGGATAATCCCGGGTCTGTACTTTTATAGCTCCCCCCGAAAAATCTCCGGGCAGATCAGGCGTTGCCGCCTTATAGATCGTCAGGTTGTCCACCAGCGAAGCAGGAAGGATATTAAAGGCAAACGCCTTTTTATCGGCCTCCGTGCTGGGCAGGATCGTATTATTTAAAAGGGCTACATTATACCGCTCATTCATGCCCCTGATCACTACGAACTTATTATCCTGTACAGACGCACCACTGACCCGTTTCAGCACTTCACCGGTATTCTTGTCCGGACTCCTCCGGATTATATCGGCAGAGATACCATCCGAAATCGCTGAGCTGTTCTTTTGTATAGAATATAAGGAAGCCACCGAAGCCTTTCGGGTGCTGGTAGTGACAACCACCTGTTCCAGGCTCTTACGGCTGCTCTCCATTATAATATCTACCGAAACGGCCTCGTCACCGACGGTGATCTTCTCCATCTTACGGGTGACAAACCCAACGCCGGAAACGGTCAGCGTATAGGTATGACCTTTTACGGCTGCAAGGAAGAACCGCCCCTCGACATCCGAGCTTGTGCCTTTCTGTGTAGCCGGCTGCCCGGCCGGCTGTTCATTCGATCGGGAGTCTTCTGTTAACAAAATTGAAGCGCCGGCCAGAGGCGTATTGGCTTCGGCATTCCATATCTTCCCGGTGATGCGGGCGGTCTGAGCCTTTAATAATGAGCTTATTAACAAGGCGCCGACAAGTAATAAAAGGGGTTTACCTTGGTTCATGGCGGCAAAAGTAACCGCGCTATGTTAACCGAAGGTTAACCAATCATTAACCAACCGTTAACTAGTATTTAACCAGTCATTAACCAAACAATTAACAAAGTTTTACTATAAAAAAGAAGCCGTCCAAATGGACGGCTTCAAAAAAACTGTTATATGCGGGCTTATACTCCCAGTTTCCAGCCTTGTCTGTATTCTCTCTTCACAAACTGATTCGCCTCGTCGAAATTCGTGATCTTCATATTCTGTGCATCCCAGAGCAGCTTCTTCCTGCCGGGGAACTTACCGCTGGCATCTTTCACCTGGTAACTGCGCAGGGCCAGGTTACCCATCAGGATCGTTTCTGTAAGCGGCCCTGCATATTCGAACGGTGAGCTCAGCGGCATCTTGCCATAACCCGCGATGCAGGCATTGACCCACTGTACATAATGGCCTTCCGGTACACGGGCAATGGTCTGGGGAACATTCAGCCCCTGCATTTTCGAAGTGGGCAGCAAAGTTGGCTTATGTCCATAACAGCCGCACATGATCTTTCCTTTCGTGCCGGTGATGATGGCTCCTCCGTCACTATCTCCCATAGGCTCGTCGGCTCCAAGCTCATCAGGACGGGAAGGCCGGATTCCACCATCCATCCAATGCAATTCTACATCGGGCTTGCCGGGTTTACCGGGAAATTTCATTTTAACATAAGAGGAAACCGGGCAGCTTTCGGGATGGTAAGCAGCATTCCACATTACTTCATATGTACTGGCGATGCTGCATTCCACTTCGGAAGGATATCCTAAGCCTACTGTCTTAAAAGGAGGGTCTATCAGGTGACAACCCATGTCGCCCAATGCGCCTGTTCCATAGGCCCACCAGCCTCTCCAGTTGAAAGGCAGAAACTCTTTATGATAGTCGTCTGCAGTCGCAGGCCCCTGCCACAGGTCCCAGTCCAGCTCTTTGGGGATATCATCTTTAGTGATGGGTTTGGGGCCACCCTGAGGCCATACCGGGCGATTGGTCCAGATATGGATAGCCGTAGCATCTCCGATCAGTCCCGCATTATACCATTCCTGCATGAAACGGACCCCATCTCCGGAAGAGCCCTGGTTCCCCATCTGGGCGACCACCTTATACCTTTTGGCAGCTTCCGTAAGCGTTCTGGCTTCGAAAATGTCGTGTGTCATCGGCTTCTGTACATAGACATGCTTGTTCAGCTGCATGGCCGACAGCGCCGCGATGGCATGGATATTATCCGGAGTGGATACGGATACGGCATCAATATGCTTGTGCTCTTTATCCAGCATCTCCCGAAAATCCTTGTAGTACTTAGCCTTGGGATAGGTCTGGATAGACTTTGCGGCCTGGCGGTCGTCGACATCGCAGAGATAGGCGACATCCACTTTACCACTGCCATAAAAATTTTTTAGGTCATCAGCGCCTTTGCCTCCGGCGCCGATAGCGGCAATCGATAGCCGGTCACTGGGTGCCAGGAATCCTTTTCCCAACACGTGACGCGGAACAATGAAAAATCCTGTCGCAGCCATCGTCGTGTTGCGCAGGAATTCGCGGCGGGACGAATCGTTGGTCGGGAGACCCTTCTGCCCCGACTGTTTTTTTCTACTCATAATTACTTGTTGCTAGGTTAATCGACAAAAGTTTGCAGGGGTAAGTTACAGCAGTATGGACATAAAAAAAGCCGGTTCGACGGCTAAAATTTCGAACCGGCTTTTTTTAGCAATAACGTGGGACTACAGCAGTGTTGCATCCAGCGTGATCTCAGCTTTCAGGACCCTGCTCACAGGACAGCCTTGTTCGGCGCCTTTTGCCAGCTCCTGGAATTTTTCGCTGGTGATGCCGGGGATCTTCGCCTTGAGCACAAGGGCGGATTGTGTGATCGTTGGAGCCCCGCTGGAAGGATCGAGAGTGATCGTCGATGTAGTCTCCAGTGAGTCCGGTGTGAACCCGGCTCCCTGTAATGCAAAAGCCAGCGCCATCGTGTAGCAGCCTGCATGTGCCGCCGCGATCAGCTCTTCGGGATTGGTACCTACGCCCTCTTCAAACCTGGTCTTGTAAGAATAGTTAGCCTTGTTGAGGGTCGTGCTTTGAGTCGTCAGATTACCTGTACCATCTTTTCCGGAGCCGTTCCATACGGCCGTTGCTGTACGTTTCATAAAATTTGTATATTTAGTTTACGATAAAACATAATAAGTATGCCAACAATAGAATGGCCAGATTTTGAGAAGATTGATATTCGGGTCGGAACGGTTGTTGAAGTTAGTGATTTTCCAAAAGCAAAAAAGCCAGCCTATCAATTGTCCATCGATTTCGGCGATTTAGGCATCAGAAAGTCCTCGGCGCAGATAACTGACTTCTATGAAAAGCAGGAACTTATCGGAAAACAGGTCATGGCCGTGGTCAATTTCCCACCCAAACAGATCGCCAATTTTTTCAGCGAATGCCTGGTTCTGGGTGTGTATACTGACAAAAAAGAAGTAGTTTTAATAGGACCGGACAGAAAAGTGGCCAACGGCTGGAAATTGGGCTAAAGCCACCGCAAACAATAAACCCTGATATGGCAACGACCCTGGACATCTCCACTACTTATTACAAGTCCCCGCTTGGCTTGCTTCGCATCGGCGGAACGGATGCCTATATCAGTGAGATCAGCTTCATCGACCACCTCGACGACGCGGAATACCAGAATAGTAACCTGAAAGGGCCTGTCACTCCCATCGTCATCCAATGTATCGAACAGCTTATTCAATATTTTCAGGGACAGCGCCGCGTCTTTGATTTTCCCGTCTACCAGGAAGGAACGGAATTTCAGCAAAGAGTCTGGAACGAGCTGATGGCCATCCCCTTTGGCAAGACCATCAGCTACCTGGATCAATCCCGCAAAGTGGGTGATACAAAGGCCATCCGTGCAGTTGCGGCAGCCAATGGTAAAAACAATGTAGCCATCGTCGTCCCCTGTCACCGCGTCATCGGCTCAAAGCGGGACCTCGTCGGCTATGCCGGTGGATTATGGCGTAAGAAATGGCTACTCGACCATGAGACAAAGATCCAGTATGGGGTGCAGACGCTATTTTAGCGACGCGATTCAATTTGGCAGCGCCGTCTAATACGTCAGCTGATTCGCATACCTTCTCAACGTAATCTCCGCCGCCTTCGCTGCATAGCTCACATTGATCAGCAGAAATCCCGCATTCTCAAAACTCTGTTGCGCATTCTTTACATCCACGATGGTAGCCTGTTTCAGCTGGAACTTCTGCATCACCAGGTTCAGCAGCTTGCTTGACAGGTCATAGTTGGCCTTCGCCGTCTCTACCTGCTGTAAGTTGTTGGTATAGGCCTGCCAGTTCTTCACCGCATTGGACGTATAGTTCAAGACCAGCGTATCTCTAACCAACTGTGCATTCTTTATGTTGACACCCGCTACCTGCTGCTGTTTTTTATAGATGTTGCCATTGAAGATAGGCACATTCAGCGTCACAGCTGCATAGGGGCCATAGTTGAGGTTCAGCAGCGAGAAGCCCGCGGAGTTGCGGGTCCGGCTGTAATTGTATCCGGCATTCACTCCCAACGAGGGATAACGTAATGCCCCCGTCTCTTTTTCGATGTACTGATTGATCGTGATCTGTTCATTTGCCGCGATGATATCGGGATTGGCAGATTGTACGGCGCTGAGAATATTGGCCAGCTGAATATTCCTGTCGACGAGTATCGTATCCTGGATGACGATGGCTGAGTCGGGATTAAGGGTCAGCAATGTCAGCAGATCGGTCTTGCCCTGATCGATGATCAGCTGCTGTGCTTGCAGGTTCTGGATCTGTGTGTTCAGGTCGACCTGTGACTGGAACAGATCGGCATTATTCGCCAGCCCAACACTTTGCTGCGCCTGTACGATGGCCAGCTGCTGCTTCTGCGCGTCAATAGATGCCTGCAGAGTCTTTGCATAACTCTGCTGCCTCACGACGTCATAATATTTCAGCAGCACATTGTTAGCCAGGATCAGCGCCCTCGAGCTCAGCTGTTGTTTGGTCTGCGTTTGGATCATGTCCAGTCTCTTCTTGGCCGTCACCACACGCTGCCCGTTGTAAAGCAGCATATAGCCATTCACCTGGGCCGACAAGTTGTTGGAAAAAGCATTGTTGCTTTGTTTGTTGTTGGCGGGATCGGCATAGACCTGTTTGATACTAGTGGACTGTTCCTGGTCAGAGGCGCTGCCCGAAACCACCGGCAATCCACCCGCAATTCCGTAACTATTGTAGATGGTTGCAATATCCACGTTGTTCCTGGCCAGCTGGATCCCCATGCTGTTCTTCAAGGCAATGCGTACGGCCTCCTCACTGGTCAGGTTCTGCGCCCGGGTGGCCATCGCCGGCAGTGCCAGCAAAATGATAAGAATTTTGTTCATATTATTCAGTCACTTCCGTGACATGCACTTTATGTTTGCTGGAAATAAATGTATAAACGGCCGGGATGACGAATAAGGTCAGGATCAGCGAAAACATGATCCCACCCACAACCACGATCCCCAGCGGGATACGACTGGTAGCCGCAGCCCCAAGACTGAGGGCGATAGGCAGCGCTCCCAGGGACGTCGCCAGACTGGTCATCAGGATGGGGCGAAGGCGCTGCGAAGCGGCCTCTATCACCGCCTCTGTTTTACCCATGCCCAGTTCCCGCTTCTGATTAGTGAACTCGACGATCAGGATCCCATTCTTTGTCACCAGCCCGATCAGCATGATCATCCCGATCTCCGAGAAGATGTTCAAGGTCTGGTGAAAGAGCCAAAGGCTGAGCAGGGCTCCCGCGAGGGCCAGCGGTACAGTCAGCATGATCGTGAACGGATCGATAAAGCTTTCGAACTGGGCCGCAAGTACGAGGTAGATCAGCACCAATGCCAGGATAAAGGCGAACAGGATATTCGAAGAGCTTTCCGCATAGTCCCGCGAACTACCGGACAAGGCTGTCTGAAAGCTGGGGTCCAATAGCTTGTTCCCGATAGCCTGCATAGCCACGATACCATCCCCTACAGTTTTGCCATCAGCCAGCGAGGCGGAGATAGTTGCCGCCTTATACCGGTTGAAGTGATACAAGGTCGAAGGGCTACTGTTCTGATCGAGATGCACCACCGCATCCAGCGGGATCGGATCACCATTCTTATTCCGGACATAGATCTTGCTGATATCCGTAGGGTCGTTGCGGTCTTTTCGTTCGACCTGCGCGATGACATAATACTGATAACCGCCCATGATAAAATAAGCCAGCCGCCCACCGCTGAAAGCAGACTGCATTGCCGAGATGACATCGTTGGTAGAGAGTCCCAGATCCCTGATCTTCATCCGGTCGAGCGTAATCTGTACCTCGGGCTTATTGAACTTCAAATTGACATCCACATTGGAAAAGGTCTTATCCTTTCTTGCCGCATCCAAAAAGGCCGGCAGGATCTTCTTCATCTTATCCAGGTCCTGGTTCTCGAGTACGAACTGAACGGGCAGACTCGTCTTGGAGCCGGAGCCTACGGCAATCGTCTGCTCCTGGATGGCAAAGATCCGCGCGTCATTGTACCTGGTCAGCTTTCGCTGCAGGTCACTGGCAATCTGGTTCTGGCTTCTCGTCCGGGTAACAGGATCAGTCAGCCCGATACGGGGCTGGGATGTATTGAGATTGCCGTTACCAGGTGTACGCGCAAACACAAAGTCCCTCTCCGGCACCGAATCATATAAATAGCTTGCTATCTGGTCGGTCACCGCCGAAGTATAGCTGTAGCTGGCGCCTTCGGGCAGCGTTACGGAGAACCGGACACTACTGCGATCTTCCAGCGGAGCTATCTCGGACTGCATATTACCCAGGATCAGCCAGATCATCACCCCGCAGACACCGATCAATACCCAGGCTGCCCAGCGGATCTTCATAAAGCCACGTAGTAATTTCAAATACCCGTTCTCCATCCCGGTGAAGAAAGGCTCGGTCTTTTCATAGAACCAGCCATGTCCCGATTTCTTACTGGTGAGATATACGTTGAGCACCGGGGTGATCGTCAGCGAGACAAAAGAAGATATCAATACCGCGGCTGCCAGTACGACCCCAAATTCGCGGAAGAGACGGCCCACGAA